>UMGA01002076.1_pt1 | contig 43231 bp, 51 predicted proteins | sample 1965171 | NCBI WGS metagenome assembly UMGA01 (sample SAMEA4836062, study PRJEB28245) | human gut metagenome | biome: gut microbiome; material: fecal sample | place: Denmark | collected 2008 | reverse complement strand
GAGTTTTAAGCAATGATAAGAGTGTTATTTGTCTGCCACGGCATTATACTGGCATAACTACGGAAAGGCTTGATTTATAAGGAATTTGCGAAGTGTTAAACTGCCTTTACACGAGTTTTACACAATTTAAAGAAATGATATTTTGAACTAAATTACATGATATAAAATGAGAGTTTTGTATATGATCGATATTTATGTAAAAAACAAATATGTATGCAAATATATTCGGCAGTAATGGACTGTTTTACACAGTCAGTTACTGCCGGATTTTTTAGTCTGAAGATTTTTTTTCTTATCGCGTGCCATGGCTTCATCAATAGCTCGGTTGATAAATGCAGTGGCACTTTCATTCATAGAGGCAGCATGCTCTTGGACGATGGTTCTTCGTTCTGGAGTCATGCGCACTTTTACTTCTACAAATTTACTTTTATATCGGGCGTTAGCTTCTTTGCGAGCCTGAGTTAATTTTCTGCTAGGTTTCTTTTTTTCATCCATTTGATCAATCTCACAATCTGCCGACTTGGGCCTAGTTTTTTAATGAAATTATAACATATAAAAGGACATCTGACCATATAAAATAAAAAGGACATCCGACCCTATAAAAATTACTTGACGGACATCCGACCCTATACTATAATAAATCTAACACGACGATATAAAAAAGAAAGGAGCTTATTTATGACAAGAAAAAATGCAAGGAATATGAAGGTTTGTGGAAGCAGTGGATATAAGTACAAAACTGTTCCGGCAATTATGTTAAAGGGTCTGTGGTTGAATGAGTGGGGATTTGGCATTGATGATGAGGTAGTAGTGAAATGTGAAAATGGAAAATTAGTTATTGAAAAAGTTTTGGATGAGACAGACGATATTCTCAAAAGCGTGGAATGTGTTCAATGTGTAGCGGAGAAAAAGAATAATTATTGTAAGAAGGAACGAAAAGTAAAATAGGAGGGGGATGGCTTATGGGAAAAATTTTGATGTGCGGATCATTTAAAGGGGGAGTTAGCAAGACTGCCAGCTCCTGGAATCTGGCTTATTCATTGGCTGGGATGGGGAAGAAAGTTCTGGCTGTTGATTTTGACAGTCAGGCGAATCTGACAACTTGTTTCGGAGTAGAAGATCCTGCGGCTGTGCCGGTGACAATCGGACATCTGATGATGAATCGGCTGGAAGATGAGGAAATGCCGGATCCATCAGAGTTTATTCGGAGCAGAAATGGTGTGGACTTTATTCCATCATCCATGATGCTTTCAGCAGTGGACAGTAAGCTGCGGATGGAGATGGGTTCAGAGAAGATGCTGTCCGGTATTCTGGAACCGTTGAGAGGGCTGTATGACTATATTGTTGTAGATACCTGCCCTTCGCTTGGTACATTGACGATTAACGCACTGACGGCGGCTGATGAGGTGATTATTGCAGTTAATCCACAGCTTCTGGCAATGATGGGATTGCAGGATTTTATTCGGACAGTGAGGAAGGTCAGAAGCAGACTGAATGGCCGTTTGCAGATTTCAGGGATTTTGCTGACTATGTGTGATGCAAGAACAAATCTCTGCAAGGTTATTATAGAACAGCTGACGGAAACTTTTGATGGACAGATTCGAATTTTTAAGAGCATCATACCTAATACAGTAAAGGTGGGAGAATCAATTTATTATAGCAGACCGCTTCTGGAGTATGCACCAGAAACAAAGGTTTGCAGGGCGTACCAGGAGTTGGCTGAGGAGGTAGACAGAGATGAAAGCTAATGCACCAAAAAGAAAGGTATTTCAGGACGCACTGGATCTTCTTGCTGAGAATCCAGTGAAGGATACGGTAGAGACTATGAGCGGGATTGTTTCTATTCCTGTTGATGAAATACATCCGTTTCATGATCATCCGTTCCGGATGTATGAGGGAGAACGCCTGGAAGATATGGTACAGAGCATCAGGGATTATGGAGTGCTTAATCCGGTGATCGTAAGGAAGGCTGTAAGGGGATATGAGATGCTTGCAGGGCATAACAGAACCAATGCGGCAAAGATAGCAGGATTGACAGAGGTACCAGCGATAGTGAAGACGGATCTGTCTGATGAGGATGCTTATGTATATGTGATTGAGACAAACCTGTTGCAGAGATCTTTTGCGGAACTGCTTCCATCAGAGAAGGCGGCAGTGCTGGTGGCACGTTATGAGAAGATAAGCAGCCAGGGGAAACGGAATGATATCCGACAGGAAATCGAGGCTCTGGAAGAAACTTGTGGACACGATGTCCACAAGTCCAGAAAGAGAACCTGTGGACATGATGTCCACAAGTCACAGAAAAGCCGTGATGGGCTTGGTGAGGAATATGGAATGACTGGAAGGAATATTGCCAGATATATGCGGCTGGACCGGCTGATTCCGGAGTTTAAGGATGCTGTAGATAAGGGAACACTGGCAATGGTAGCCGCTGTGGATTTGTCTTATCTGAATGTGAAGATGCAGAAGCTGATCCAGCAGGTGGCAGAGGCTGAGGGAAAGAAACTGAAACCAAAGCAGGCAGTGGAACTGCGGAAGATGGGAAAGGAGATTACGAAAGAAGCGGTTGAGAGTGTTCTGGTGGGGAAAGAACAGAAGAAGCCACAGAGTGTGTCTGTGAAGCTGCCGATGGAATTGTATGAGAAGTATTTTGGACAGATGGATGCCGGAGCGGTGCAGGAAATCATGGAGAAAGCACTGGAAGGGTATTTTGGAAAGGAGGCAGAAAGATCTTGAATGTCTGGATCCGGGGTATTTTGAGATTATTTATATGGATGACCGGGATGTGACCATCATGTCCCGGAATACAAGGCATATATGGTATATACATAATCCGGAGTATCCATTGTCGAAATCCTGCATTATATTTCATAAACATCAGGTGTCCCATCCGTATCATCAGCATGGCCACAGTAATACGCTACAGCAGGCTGTGCGGAGCATTAAAGGCCACGATAAGTGGCAACTGGGTGGGAGGAAGATTATAAATTGAAATAAGGTAAAATTGTGCTTCTAACTATTTTATTATTGTTTAGAAGCATAATTTTTTGGAAAATTTTATAAAAAAAGTCTTGCTTTGTCCTAACGGCAATGTTTTATACTGAATATAGTTAGGAGGTGACAATATGGGATATCAGGTTAAATGGGTAGAGGATAATCTTGGAGTAACACGTAAGGCATTGCGCTTTTGGGAAAAGAAGGGATTAATGCCTCAAAATGAAAATCGAAAATATAGGGATTACTCTGATGAAGATATTAATCGAATTTGGGCAATCAAGGTTCTTCAGGGAATGGGATATTCGTTAAATGAAATAAAAGATATTGCAGATGATGAAAATTTTGATTTTGAGATTTCTCTTGTGAAAAAAATAAAAGAGTTAGAGAATAAAAAAGTTGAAATAGAAAAACATCTAGGATATGCGCAGACTATCAAAATGACAGGGCATTTTCCGTTGAGACCTAAGAATATGGGATCTGTAAAATTTGATGATTTTTATGAAAAGGCGCTAAATGAATGGAATGTTAATGAAGATCCAGAGGCAAAAAGATATAAAGAATTGCTGGACATATATCTTAATACATCAGAAGCGGAATTTAAAGATACAGATATAGGAAAAATGATTGAATTTCTTCAGGAGTTGCAGAAATTAATGTTAAATACAGATACTATTATGATGGAAAAAATAATTCCTTTGGAAATTTTAAAAAGGCAAGGAAAAGGAGTCGCAGATCAAGAAGTACAGTTACTTGTAAAAATACTTTACGAAAATCGTATTTGTAGTGTTTCAGAGCTAAGTGAGATGACAAAAAATCAATTTGTAAGGTTTGAATCATCAAGCTACATTTCTGGTGATATTGCGAGGATGAAAGAACGTGAATATGGAAAGAAAGGATGTGAGTTTATTGCAGATGCGATAGCTGTTTTTGGAGGATATAATTGTTACAGTGAAATTGAAGATTAAGGAAGTTTATATGGTAAAGAAGTGGGATTATGCAGAACTATCTAAGGCAGCAAAAGCAGCAGGCGGTCCGGAAAAATATCTTAACATATTAGAAGAAATGAGTAAAAATGCTGGAAAAAGAGAAATGTACCCATGGATAGGTATTGTAGCAATATGTAGTTCTGTGACTACAATGATAGCAATAAAAGCTGTAGAGCAGTTTAAAGTGACGAGAAAACAAAGTCAGGAAGAAATTAGTATTGCAAAAAGAGAACTTACTAAAGGAATCGAGGAATACAAAATAGTTTATGAAAATTTAGAAAAAAATGAAACTGAGACAATAAGAAAAGAAAGAGATGGCAAGATTAACAAAATTGAACCGACGGAAAATTTTAGATCAGAATGAAGGATTCGTAGCTAATACATCATATGATTCCAGAAATAGTAGTTATGACCGTCAATATACAGTAAAAGGTGGAAAACTTCATATTCAGGAATCTGGAAAGACATATTATAAGGAATGGATTGCTACAGATGAAGAAACTCATAGATTCTTATATGATAATTAATGGAGAATGAACACTGATGGAATAGATTAAGAAGGGAGACAGTGTATTATGACAAAAAGTGAAGCAGAAATTTTTATTGATGATATGGAATCAATAGGTGATGTTTGGACAGTGGAGCAGGTTATGGATGTGTATGGGAATGATACATTAGAAAAGGCGTTGGAAGACCGTAAGGTATCAGTAGGAACAGTTATGGATATTATAAGTAATATAATTCGGAAATAACAGAGAAATTATCTGGTATTGCTGTTGATATTTTAAATACACAGACGCAAATCTGAAAAATTTATATACTCAAATAAACATAAGGGAGAAATTTTGGGATAAAAAATATACCATAAATCTCCCTTATATACTTGTAAACAAACATATTTTCTGATAGAATGGGATGAAACCGGTATAACATTATACCCAGAAGGAGAATTATAATTATGGCTAAACAACTACATATCAGATTGGATGATGCAGTTTATGAGGCATTGTCAGAGTATAATTTGGAGACTAATTCAACGGCACAGGATTCTATTGCATCAGCGATTATGATGTTTTTAAAACAGCAGAATAAAGAAAATGAATCTGGAAATGCGGATTTCCGATTTATTGATTTATTTGCCGGGATTGGTGGAATGAGGATTGCTTATGAACAGGCCGGAGGACATTGCGTTTATTCTAATGAATGGAATAAGTACAGTCAGCAGACATATTTTGCAAATTTTGGAGAACAGCCAGATGGGGATATTACAAAAGTAGATGAAAACAGTATTCCTGATCACGATGTTTTAGTTGCAGGTTTTCCATGTCAGCCTTTTTCTATTGCGGGTGTATCAAAAAAACAAAGTATGGGAAGAGCAACAGGATTTGAAGATAAAACACAGGGGACACTTTTTTTTGACGTATGCAGAATTTTGAAAGCAAAAAGACCGAAAGCGTTTATGCTTGAAAATGTGAAAAATCTTTGCAGTCATGATAGAGGAAGAACATTTAAAGTCATTACTGAATCTCTGGATGAATTGGATTATGCAGTTTTCTATAAGGTGTTAGATGGACAGAACTTTGTACCGCAACATAGAGAGCGTATTATTATTGTTGGCTTTGATCGTAAAAGATATGGAAATAATATTGAGTTTTCATTTAATATCACTCCGGCTGTTCCCAAACCATTAATGAAAGATATTCTGGACAAAGAAGTTGATTCTAAATATACTCTTTCGGATAAGTTGTGGATTTACCTGCAAAATTATGCAGCAAAACATAAAGCAGCTGGAAATGGCTTTGGTTATGGAATTGCTGATCCAAATGGAATATCAAGAACCCTCAGCGCCAGATATTATAAAGACGGTTCTGAAATTCTGATTGCACAGGAGGGAAAGAATCCGAGAAGACTTACTCCGCGTGAATGTGCAAGATTGCAGGGATTTCCAGATGATTTTAAAATACCGGTGTCAGATACGCAGGCATATAAACAGTTTGGAAACTCTGTAGTAGTACCTTTGATGGCAAATATTGCAGACTTGGTGCGTATAAAAATGCAGGAACTGGATGCAGGAGAGTTAGTTAAAGGTGAAATTTTAGAGACATTAAAAGCTGAAAACTGTAAGAAAGAAGTAAAGAAAAAAACAGCAATTATTAAACAGAAAGAACTGGCGGTGGTATGATGGAAAATCTGGTAGTGAAAGCTATAGATACTGTTCTTGAGGGAAAAGCAGCATATTGCAAATTTTTGTCAGCAAATGACAGTGGGGAAACAGATAGTCATCAGTCCGGGATTTTGATTTCAAAGTCGGCTAAGGATATGCTTTATACAGAACGTGAATTGCGGGAAAATCATATTCTTAAAAAGAACGGAAAAATAAAGTGGCAGGATGACTTCAGCACAAATTGCACTTTTACATGGTATGCAAGCAAAAATGAATTGAGAATGACTGGATTTGGAAGAGGTTTTGATTTATTGAGACCAGAATATACTGGCGCCTTGTTTGTAATGGTTAAAGAATCGGAAGAAGATTATCAGGGATTTTTGCTTAATACGGATGAAGATATACAGGAATTTCTTGATTCCTTCGGTCTCACACCGGCAGAAACCAATCGTCCAATAGAGTTGAACAAAATTAATCCGGAACTGAGAGAAAAACAGGCAATAGATGTATTTATAGCAGGTTTACATGGAGAGTTTCCGACATCATTTGAAATGTCATCGGCTGCAAGAATGATTCATTATCAGATGTTTGCCGGAAGGAAACAGTCTGCAGGTGATCCAGATATGGCACTGCTTCAATGGACAGAAGAGGAATATCGTCTTTTTCGAGCAATAGAGCACTCGAAGTATGGTGCAACGGTGGCACGTGGATTTGCTTCAGTGGAAGATTTTATTACTCTTGCAAATCAGGTTCTGAATCGTAGAAAAAGTCGTGCCGGAAAGAGTCTGGAGCATCATCTGGCAGCTATTTTTGACGAACATAAAATTCAATATACGGCACAGGCCGTTACTGAGGGAAATAAAAAACCCGATTTTCTTTTTCCGTCAGAAGTTGCATATCATGATACATCTTTTGCTGTTGAAAATCTCTGTATGTTGGCAGCAAAAACAACTTGCAAAGACCGATGGCGTCAGATTATAAATGAAGCAGATCGGTTGAGAGATGAAAACAAATATCTGTGTACAATGCAACAGGGAATTTCAGGTGCACAGATGGATGAAATGTTGGCAGAAAAGATAATTCTGGTAGTTCCGAAACCTTATATAAAATCCTATCCGAAAGACAGGCAGGAAAGAATCTGGACACTTGGGCAGTTTGTTGAGTATATAAAAAGAATGGAAGGTTTGTTGTAATGGCAGATATCAAATCCCCAGAAGAACGAAGCAAAAATATGTCCAAAATTCGAAGTAAAGGTACAGCACCGGAAGAATATGTTAGAAAGAAGCTTTTTTCAAAAGGATACCGCTATCGAAAAAATGTAAAAACTGTTCCAGGGCATCCTGATGCATGGTTACCTAAATATAATACTGCACTGTTTGTTCATGGATGTTTCTGGCACAGGCATAAAGATTGTAAATATGCATATATGCCTAAAAGTCGAATTGAGTTCTGGATAGAAAAATTTCAGAAAAATATCGAACGAGATGAGAAAGTACGGGAACTGCTGACTGCTCAGCAAATTAAGATTCTGATAGTTTGGGAATGCACTGTAAAAAAGATGATAAAATCTAAAGAATATGAAAACGAGCTGTTAGAGCAGATGGAAAATTTTTTGATTTCAGATGATACTTTTTGTGAATTGTAGAAATATAGGATAATAAAATTTTTTTATCAGGATGTGATTATGTGCATCCTGATTTTTTTTGACATATGAATTGACAATATCAGATAAAATAAAAGTATTACTTGACAAAAATAAAATAAAATGTAAAATAGAATTAAGAAATCCATAAAGGAGGTAAAAATGCATAACGAGTCAATATCTGAAAAAGCACGAGAAGTGATGGTAAAAATTGGAAAAGCTGTTGAAAAAGGTGTTGGTGAAGACATAAGAACTTATCTGACAGGCAGTGATAATGCAACCAATAATGCAGTTGTATTCTTACGGGGCGATTATATCAATACAAATCTTGTTAATTCAATAAAATCTGATACTGTAGAAATTAAATATTTTAAACGAAGTGCATGGCAGGGATGTATTGTGATAGATCATGATAACAGATTGACATTTTCTGTTACATCAAAGAATACACTTGAACGAATTCCGCAGAAAAAAAACCGACAAAGTCCGCATTTCCTACAGACGCTGGTAAACACGGAAAACAAAAGTGAAGTTGGAATTGCAAAACAAATGTCTTTGTCAGACTATGATCCTTCTTTTGGAGCTATGTTTACAGAGGAAGAATATGAAGATGATTTTCAGAAAATTATGGAAGATGCATTAAGCCCGGATGAGGGCTATCGCCATTGGGTAATTGAGTATGAGGTGAAACATAATACGCTTGTAAACCTTACTGCTAAATTACTGGATGGAGATTTGGATGTTGTCCAGAGCCTTGGATTAATGGAAATGTTGAAGCCTAATTTTGGAGATTTGACGGTTACAGACATGAAAGCTGAAACAGTAAAAGATGCGCATAGTCTTGTATCAATTAAAGCAGGAATTAAAGGACGTAAATCATCTGAACCTGAAAAGCAGACAGAAATATCGCCAAAGATCAAGGAGGAGAGCAGGGAAGCGTGATTTCTTTGTCGGTATCAAATTTAAAATCATGCTTCGACCGGTAAGGATATGGATAAACAAACATTTTATGGAGAGCGTCTGAAAGAAGCATTGGATATTAGGGTAAAAAAAATGACGGAACTGGCAGATGAAACGGGAATCAGTAAACAGTCATTGTCGTTATATGCGAATAATAATAATACACCACCGTATGAAAATGTGGTAAAAATTGCACAGGCTTTGAATTTTCCATATGATTTTTTTATGAATCAAAATACATCTACAGCAGTGACTGGGAATACATATTTCAGATCACAGGGAGCTGCAACCAAAAGGAACAGGAACGCGCAGAGAATTAAACTGGAATACGTTGCAAAATTATATGAAATTTTAGTGAATTACATTAATTTTCCAGAACTGAATCTTCCTGACACATCAGACTTATTTCTTCCGGATAATGTACTGGATGTGGATTCTGATGAAGCTGTTAAAGGTATTGAAGAACTTGCCGATAAAGTAAGGCAATATTGGGGATTGGGAAAAGGTCCTGTAGATAACTTGCAATATGTTCTGGAATCTAATGGAATTATAGTTACAGGATTCAGAGATGTAGATGCACATATAGATGCTTTTAGTCAGCAGATAAATGTTAATGGAAAAGCAGTTTATATCATTGCACTGGCAATAGGAGATAAACCTATTGAAAGACTTAGATTTGATATGGCCCATGAACTGGGACATATTCTAATGCACATCTGGGGAGAAAAAAATGAGTATGTACCCAGAGATGAATTTAATGCACGTGAAAAACAGGCTAATATGTTTGCCAGTGCGTTACTTTTGCCCAGAGAGACTTTTTCAAGGAATGTATCAGCATATCCATCTAATGTAGATTTTTATAAATCTTTAAAAAAGAAGTGGAAAGTATCTATTCAGGCTATGATGTATCGAACTAGGCAACTTGGAATTATTTCCGCTAATCAGTTTCAGTATATGATGCGGATAGTTTCTAAAAACGGGTGGAGGACAAAAGAGCCGGGAGATGTTCCGGGACAGCTTAAAGATACTATATTTCAGGGAGCAATAGATCTTCTTTTAGATGGAGGATACCTGAGTCGTAATGAACTGATACATGAATTTGCACAGAATGGAGTTATTCTTTCACAGGACGATCTGGAAAATCTCATGTGTTTAAGATCAGGAACGTTAGATCAGGAATCAAAAGTAGTTCCTTTTCTTACGATTAAGCATGAAGACAATTAAATACGAATTATTACAAAAACCTGATAAATATTGCTTAAAAGTGTAACAGCAATATTTTATCAGGTTTTTCTATTGAGAATTTAGATATAGTCAATTGTCTGTACATATTCTTTAAAAATTGGACGGAGAGTCTGTATCCAGCCGTATAGGGTGCGTTGAGGCTTATTCAAGATATTAGATGCTTCTTTTAGGGTAAATTCTTGTCCAAGTAGTTTGATTAATTCTGTATATCTGTTATAATGGGGGTAGTTCTTTTGAATGTAGCTGATCCATCCGGTGAGGAGTTGCTGGTAGTGGTCAGTGTAGTTGATGTCGCGGGTAGATGCGGGTTCGTAGAGAGCGGTATTTCCGTCTTTGTCCGTGACAGACAGTGTCGAAAAGCAGACTTTTCCCTTTGGAAGATTAAATTTGTTGTTATGCGGACAGGCAGAGCAGCTGTTGGCAAGGGTTTTGGGCTGGCTGTTGTCCGGAGTGTATGTGGGGTTTGGGATTCTGATGGGACAGAATCTTGCTTTTCCGTTCTTTCCGCTGATGATGCAGCGGTTTTCTATTCTGTATTGATGCTCTTGCATCCATTGCTCTCGTTTGAAAATCTCATAGGCGTTTTTATCAACTTCCAGTTTTAAGGCGGGAACTATTCTGCCTTCTATGTACATTTTGGAGAGTACGGCGCCGGATCTGTCATGGTCCGGGCAGGACTGGAACTGGCGGATGCCTTCTTCATCGGTTTCAAAGAATACAAAATACTTTTTTGCATAAGAGGATTCTGCGTTTTGGATGTTCATGGATATTCTCCTTTCGTGGCGGTTGCCTGAAGGAGGATGCACATGATGGCACAGACTTATGGACAGCAGATAAAAAGCACGCAAAGAGAGAGGTCTGGCACAGGGTTCCGAAAGATGGTTTATTCTTTTCGGAAGGGTGTGTGCATCCTCCTGCTTTTGCGCGCCTGGATCAAAGCAATCAGATTTATTTGTTGCAGTGAGTATTGGGTTTATTTAGTTGCAATGCAAGGTTTACGGAAGTTTATTCAGATAAGCCGTGTTAACAATTGCAAGAGAGAAGGTTTTATAGGATGGGGAATGAAATTGCATTTCGTCTTTCAGGGGGGATTTTCTTTAATCTGATTCTGGCAGCGAGAAAGAAACCGCTGGCAAACCAGAATGAGTGCCTGAGAGAACTTCTTTACATTTTTGACAGGTCTGCAAGGGGATTGTCCGGGAACAGTCTTGGAACCATTGCGTCAAGGTTTAGGAATTGTGATCCGAAGCTTCACAGTGATTACATAAAGTTTGGGGATCCGGTGATTGTGGATGAGTTTAATGGGCGGATTCAGGATGATTATGATTCTGTGTTGAATGAAGTGAAGCATTATGCGGATCAGTATCTGGATCTGAAAGTGAATGGCAGGTGGCTTGCCAGGTCGCTGATGGAGCTGGTTGAAAAGGATGACCGGATCCGGGAGAAAACGGAGTTTCTGGTACTGCCGGGAGGATTTCCGGTATGTAAGGAAGAGTTCCGGAAGATGCAGGTGATCCATATTTATAATCTGCTGCTGAGTGTGTGGCATTATATCTGCTGCACAAAAGGAATGGCAGAGGACGGACAGGAAACATATTTTGCGCTGGCGGATTTTGCAGGGGACAGCAGACCGAGGAAGCTGGACAGGAGCAGGATCGGGTTCAGGGAGCATGAGGACGTTAAGGTTTCTTATGACATAGAGAAAGATCAGACTGGGGGGTCTGGTCTGAAGGACAGATATATGCAGATGCCAGTGTGCGGAAACTTTCCGTCAGAGAAGACGGATGAGTATGCCGGTTTTTCAGACAGGTACAGGACTTATCTGTCGCGGGCCTATGAGAAGCACAGCAGGAAGAAAACTTTTCTGTATGAGATGCAGAGGGATTTTTATGGATTCTTTGTGTGCAATGATCTGAAGCGCAGGGAGGCATTGTGTCTCGGCGAGAGAAAAAATGAGATCAGAAAAGATTATGTGATCAGGAATGCAGGCGTGGATTCCTTTAGGGAAGAGCAAGGGTTTATTGTGCTGTCCGGGACTGGTGGCATGGGAAAGTCCATGATGATGACTCATTTTATGTTGGATACAATCAGAAGAAGTAAAGATACGGGGGAGGTTCCCGTGCTTGCTATGCTGAGGGACTATAATCCATCGGCAGGCAGCCTTCTTGATTTTATTTTCTGCGAACTAAAACGGCATGATGTGAAGCTGCAGATGTCTGATCTGGTGGAGCTGCTGCAGAGTGGAAAGGGAGTGATCCTTTTTGACGGGCTGGATGAGATCAGGTGTGAGAACAGCAGGAGTTTTTATAAGGAGATGGAAACTCTGGTGGACAGTTATCCGGCGGCTTCTTACATTATTTCATCAAGACCGACTATGAATTTCCGGGGGCTGAGCCGTTTTACCGTGTATGATCTGCAGGCTTTCAGTCAGGAGCAGGCAGTGGAGATGATTGAAAAGCTGGATCAGAGTGTTGTGGATCCGGTGATCAAGAGGGATTTTGTGCAGGATCTGAAAGATAACAGGTTTGGTTTCAGGCATAAGGAAAGGACAGAGTTTCTTGGGAATCCTTTGTTTCTGACGATTATGCTTCTGACTTATGAGGGGAATCATGATATTCCTACGGAACGGTATCTGTTTTATGAGCAGGCTTATGAGGCTATGGCAAAGAAGCATGATGCTGCGAAGTCTCTGACCAGGGAGTTTGAGACGGGGCTGAACAGCAGGAAGTTTCAGAATTATTTTGGGGAGTTCTGTGCGATTACTTATGAGCAGGAGAAGTATGATTTTACGCCGGAAGAGATCAGCGGGTATTTTCAGGAAGTGATTGAGGCAAATGAACTGGAGACAACGCCGGAGGCATTTATTGAGGATGTGACGGGGAAGATCTGTCTGATCTATAAAGATGGCGGGAAGTATTATTTTGTACATAGGTCTTTTCAGGAGTATTTTGTGGCATATTTCTTTTCACGGCAGCTGGAACAGCGTTTTGGTGCTGTGTTGGATATACTGACTGTAAGGGATGAAATGGATCACAATAGTATGGTTTTGCCGATGCTTTATGACATGGAACCGGAGAAGACTGAGCTGTGTATTTTTATTCCATTTCTCGAAAAGGTGTTTCAGGAAAAGGATGAGAAAAGGGAATACAGGAATTTTTTACAATATTTTTATCCGTTTATTTGTTATGATCAAGGAGATGTAAATGGATATTTTGCGCAGGAAGCGGATTCGTCTATCTATCAGTTTATTGCGGAGAGGTATGGTGGCGTGAAGAAGATGATTGACGGGAGTGGACTTCCGGTGCTGAAGGATTTTGTTGAAAGGGAGCAGGGATATTCTGATGGAAGTGAGGTTTCAGGCAGGTCTTATGTGATTTGTGTAGAGGAGGCTTACAGGAGAAAAAGTTGTGATTATGTTGTGGAGATGCTGGAGAATGAAACGTTTCCTTTGAAGAAGGAGTATCATGATGTGAAGAAACTGTATTTGGGGCTGAAAGTGAAGTATGGAAGGAAGACTGGGAAGGCAAGTTTCAGATCGAGATTTCATTGAAATGTGTAGGAAGAATTGTAGAAAAAATCTTGTTTTACAAAAAAAAGATCCTTTGCAAGATGAAGGCTAAAAAGTCTCATCTTTGCTGGGATCTTTTCAATGACTCTTGGGATGTCGAAACGTGGTATTATCGATATCTCTTCCATGCTTATATACGCACCATATGTTTTAGCTTAACAAGAAGAATACAGTGAGTAATTTTTTATTGAAAATATCAGTTCGTAACTTTGTAATATCCATATTGCTTTGCAAGCCTAATCCTGCCATTTTTCGTTTTTGTTAAACCAATAACTTTAATCTCATCATTTAGCTGCCATTGTTCTTCTTTTTTTATTTTTACTTTAATCTCATCATTATTCTGATCTGTAAAAATTAAGTAGGATTCAGTTATTTCTTTTACTTTACCTTTTAACAAGTTTACTTTTTCCTGACTTACAAGAGTCCATGGATTCTCTGGCTGTTTCTTGTTATATTTATATACAATAGGCACGCCTTCACTGGAAAAAAGAACTGCATACGGGTTATCAATGTCTTCTTTTATAGATTGATTATTTACATAAATATTTCCTGGATTTACATCTTTCAATTCATCTGGAGCATCAGCAATATCAATAGTTGCGTCACTGACCGTATTGTTTTGATCAGATTCAACTGGATTGTCTATTTTGTAAAAATCATGATTTTCTTTGTCGTATCCATAATAAGTACTTTCCTGTGTTTCAAGATCATAATGAATAGTATATCCGTCATTAGGGTCATCTTGAGCATAACATGCAGATGAAATCATTAGGGCACTTATAGCAAAACCTATAACTGATTTGATTTTTATATGTTGTCTCATCATAAAAATACCTCTCTCTTTCTAAATTAAATTTGACAGTTTACTAAAAGGTTCACTTCAGCTAGAAAAATTTAGTTGTACTACTTTTGTGCTTATTATGTTAATAATAGAATATCATTATTCTGCAATGATGTCAATGGAAGGACTGTTGGGAACTTGATTTGCTGCAAATTTTAGTTAATCTTTTTTGTAGAATGGTGTTTCGTATCCGTCACCGCGAATCAGGATGTCCGGCATCCAGTCCGGTGTGCGGCTCATGACGGAGCAGATGCTTTCTACGGAGATATCCTGGCGGCATTCTATGATGAGTTCGTCGTGGACATGGCCTACGATGAAGCTGGAGGACAGGTTCTGCATGGCAAAGCACAGGAGATCCCTGGAGACTGCCTGAACGATGTTTTCCACGAATTTTGGACCGTAGGATTCTATGCGCTGCCATTTTTTGTCTGTTCCGGTGCCTTCGTAGGTGACGGATTCCCCGCCGAAACGGTTTTCCCCGATCCGGGGTTTGACGTAGGAGAGATGGCGGCCTGAGGGGAGGCGGATGAAAAGGAGCCCGCTTTTATAGAAAAACCGGATGCCGCGGACTTCTGCAGATGTGCGGGTGCGGATCACGTTTTTGACTGCGGTATCCACGTCCCACCAGAATTGTACAATATTGGGGTTGGATGTGCGCCAGGCATTGACCAGGGGCTGCAGTTCTTCTTCCGTCAGGGCCATGTCAAGGGCACTCATGGATTTCAGGGCACCGACGGATCCGCCATAGCCTAAGGCAAGTTCTGCGATTTTGCCTTTCTGGCGGAGATGTCCGTTGACTCCGTGTTTTTCAACAGGGACGTGGAACATCTGGCTGGCGGATGCACAGTAGATGTCTTTTCCTTCTGCGAATACTTTTGTGCGCCAGGTTTCTCCTGCAAGGTGGGAGAGCACCCTGGCTTCAATGGCCGAGTAGTCGCTGACGATGAATTTATAGCCGGGGCGGGCTATGAAGGCGGTACGGATCAGCTGGGACAGGGTGTCCGGAATGTCATCATAGAGCAGATCCATCATGTCATAGCTTCCGGTCCGCACCAGTTCGCGGGCTTCTGCAAGGTCTTCCATGTGATTCTGGGGAAGGTTCTGCAGCTGGATCAGCCTGCCCGCCCAGCGTCCGGAGCGGCTGGCACCGTAGAACTGGAACATGCCGTGTGCACGTCCGTCCCTGCAGACTGCGTTTTCCATTGCCTGGTATTTTTTGACGGAGGATTTTGCAATCTGCAGGCGGAGTTTTAATGCCTGGCGGACATCCCCGTCTGTGTTCAGGATGAGTTTTGCAACGTCTTTTTTTCCAAGGGATTCTGTTTCCAGACCATTTTTGGAGAGCCATGTTTTCAGCTGCTGGACGCTGTTTGGATTATCCAGGAGGGTGATGGACTGCATGGCGGACAGGAGGTCTGCTTTTGATTTCTCGTCAAAGGCAATGGCATTTTTCACCATTTTCATGTCAAGGAGGATGCCGCGGTCATTGATTTCCTGATCCAGATGATATTCGTTCCATATCTGATCCGGGACAGGAAAGCGTGACAGGCGTTTCTGGATGGACATTTCCACTTCAACATCCCGTTTATTGTACGCTTTGAAACGGATCCATTTTTCGCTGTCGTGTTGTGGAAGGTTGCGGGTTCTGCCGCCATTTGCCTTGGTTGGTTTACAGGGTGTACAGAAGAAGCGGATCAGTTCTTTTCCTTCTTTTAATTTCTGTTCCTGCAGGCCGAGGACAGCACCGGCTCCGGCAAGGGAGAGCGGCAGTCCGAGACAGGCAGACCAGACCATGCTGCACTTCCAGGATGATGGATCCAGATAGTTTCCGGCAGGATCTTCCGAGATACTGTACCGGTTAAAGTACTCCGGATAATGGCGGCGGAGCCAGACAGAGAGGCAGATCCGTTCAAATGAGGCATTGAATGCCCATTTGATAACGGAGCTGTCTGTGACTGCATTAAGGATTTCTTCCGGGATGGTATCGCCGCAGGCCAGGTCGTAGACAGTAACAGGGCCGCCGTTTATGGAGATTCCGAAGAGCAGGATTTCAAACTGACCGGACTCTGCGTATTTGTAGGCCCCGCATTTCTGGATATCCCGGTCGCTGTAGGTTTCCAGGTCAATTGACATTTCTTTTATTTCCATAGATTTTCCTTTCTGAAAATGAGAAAAGCAGCAGTGGGTTTATTGGTACACTGCTGCTTTTTTCTGTTATGCCTGTCTGCCCGGACCGATAACCGTATAGGAGGAGTCCAGGGGATTGATGGCGGATTTGAGCCAGACTGCAGGGCCGGTTCCGTCCTGGCATCCGGATTCTGCATAATAGTATCCTGTTTCGGGAACAGGCATGCCGCTGTGGTGAAGGTGTAAAATGGCATCCAGCAGGCGTTCTTCCCTGCAGGAATCATCGGGGCATCCGTTATCAGGAAAGCGGGATCCTTTTTTGAAAAACTGGAAGATGCCGTAGGTCCGGTCTCCGGGGGCTGATGGGTTTCCGCAGACAAAAAGGTCTGTGCCTTCCGGAGGCTGTTTTTCGTTAAAGGGTTTCAGGTCGAATAATAAGAAGCACATGGCAGTTCCTTCCTTTCTGTGATGGGGGATGGATAATGTTCCATCCCCGGATAGTGTGTGTCAGGATCAGTTCAGGAAGTCGTCATCTTCCTCTGTGGCAAAGTCATCCTCTGCCCGGGATTTTCCGCCGAGGGGTTCGCCGTCGCGGATCTTCTGCAGGTTGTTTAAGCCGCAGGCAATGCCTTTGTTTCCATTGGAGTTGAAGGCGTACATGTTGATGGATGCCCTGCCGTATACGCCGGAATAAACTTCCGAGCGGTCAAGGATCGGCTGTCTGTCTGCATCCACGATGCCAGGGGCAGTGCCGGAGTTTGCGTTGATGAAGTAGGCGTTTTTGTATGCCTCGTCATCCGGGCGTTCCAAGTCTCCGTCCCTGAGAGGTGTCTTGAGGATGGAGAGGGCAGGTACGGTTTTTCCGTTTCCTTTCAGCTTGGCTTCCCCTTCTTCGTAGGCTGCCTGGATGGCAGCTTTGATTTTGTTTACGGTTGTGGTATCGGATTTTGGAATGATCAGGCTGACGCTGTATTTCGGGGCGCCGCCGTTGATGCTTTTCGGATCCCATACGTTTGCGTAGGACCATCTGGTGTTAACTCCTGTGATTACTTTTGTCGGGTTTACAAATTTTGACATGGTATGTCCTCCTTATTCTTCTTTGAAATCGTCACTGGCAGTGTTCATTGCCGGACGTTTATCTGTTTCCGGTACAAGCACCGGTTTTCCGGGCGGCTTTGCGATCAGTCCGCCAAGAATCTTTTCAAATTTCTTTTTTCCCAGAAGGGAAGTCATGGCTGTGATCCCCAGCAGTTTTTTCTCATAGGGATCGAATCCGTTGTCTTTTACGGCAGATGCAACGGCGGTCTCATCCGTGTATTTCCGGGTGGATCTGCCTTCCACGACTTTGTAGCCGGGGTAGTCCGTGCCGCTGAGTGCGGACTGCAGGGCATAGTCCTTGATGTCGCCTGCCCATGAAACCAGTTCGTCAATGCGGGGCAGGATGGCAGAGATTTCAGCAGGTTCCAGATGTTCCGGCATTTCGAAGTCGTATCTGGCGAGTTCAAGGTTGTACTCTGCACGTTTCCGGCAGGTGGCCTTGACTGCACAGAACTGGCAGTGTGCGCCGGCTTTGAAGTCTCCTTCTCCCCTGATGGCAAGCTGTGCCGCAGGTTTCAGGGTGTTTTCTGCCCAGACCAGCAGATCTTCTTTTTTCATGGTGAAGGTGCTGATGTTGCTGCGGCGTGGCTGGAAGATGGTCATGCGGACGGCTTTGATGTCATAGATGCCGTCATAGGTATCCAGTGCCCCGAGTGCATAACACATCATCTGTGGATTGTTTTCTGCTTCCACCAGGATGCCGAGTCCATATTTGAAGTCGATGATGTGCAGGATCTGGTCTGCTACGATCAGGCAGTCGCCGGTTCCGAAAGCGTCAGGAACCCATCTGGAGAAGTCCAGGCGCTGTTCCACAAGAACCTGCGGGTCGCTGCAGAGTTTTTTTGCTTCCTGCAGCTGTTCCATGACATAGGTGCAGTACTGGTCCGTGCAGTCTGTCATTTCCTCATCAAACCAGGTAAGGGATTCGGTGGGGTCCCGGGATGCCTGTCCCAGTGCTGTCAGGACTTTGTGTTCGCATAAGCTGTGTGCGTCAGTTCCCTGCTGTGCGTAGGGACTGCTTTTATTCGGCTCCTTTGCACAGAGCGCTGCACTTGGCGGGCAGTTTATCCAGCGATGGCTGGACGATGCGGAGAGAAAGGCGTGTTTATCAGGCATGTCCGATTCCCTCCGCTTCCTGTGCAAGTGCGGCATAGTCCTCCGGCTTTACGTCTGTAAGGCTGCCGCCGTTTCCGTATTTCTGGACCAGTGCCTTGACCTGGGATTTGTAGATGCCCTCTGCCTCGTTTGCTTTTGCGGCAAGGATTCTGCGGACATCTTCCTTGGAATATTCTTTTGCAGGTTCCGGCTGCGGTGCTGGATCCGGTGTCTGTGCAGGGGCTTCCTGCTTCTTTGGTGATTTCTCTGCGGATGACGGTTTCCTGTCCGGGACCGGCTGTTCCGCTGTACCGGAAGAATAAAATTCTTTCAGTGCAATGGCGGTTTCTGTCAGCTTTGTTCCGCAGGTGATCAGGTCATCCAGCAGCATGGATAATTCATTCATTTTGCCCATATTGTCAGTTCTCCTTTCTGTGGCCTGTGGGAGCGGTCTGGTGCTTCCCTACTGTTCCAAGGAGTTTTAGACAGGGATTTTTTGAGATTTTTTTAAAAAATCCGGAAACAGGTCAAAAAATAAGGGGGCAGGACTCCTTGGAACAGTAGGAGGCAGAAATCTGCCTTACAGAAAAGAAAGGAGGCATGCGTGATGGGCGTAGGCTGCAGAAATTTCGAAGGTTATTGGGATCCGGTGCCTTTTGCGGCGGCTGCAAATGTGGACAGGGAAGTGAAGAAGTACCGTCCGCTGGTTTATATCTGTGCGCCGTATGGGAAAGACCCAAAGGGAAATGTGGTGAAGGCTAGAAGGTACAGCAGGTTTGCCGTGGATCAGGGGATGATCCCGCTGGCACCGCATCTTCTGCTTCATCAGTACATGAAGGAGGAAAAAGAGCGGGATCTGATCCTGCTTGCCGGCCTGGTGCTTCTGGGAAAGTGTTCGGAAGTCTGGGTGTTCGGATCTGAGATCACGGACGGGATGAAACAGGAGATCAGGAAGGCAGAGAGGAGAAGGATGACAGTGCGTTATTTTACGGAAGACCTGAAGGAGGCATGAGAAGATGAGGTTTGTTTTGCAGACAGCGGATGCTGCGGGGGATGCGAGGAACTGCTTTTATCCGAACAGGGTGGAAGTGGGGTGTGCAGAAGACCTGCAGGAAGCAGTGAAGAAGGATCATGTGTGCGGAAGCTACAGGAAGGATTACCGCAGTGTGGGAAATTTCCTTGCTTCGGATGTGCTGGTCATGGACTGTGACAATGACCATACGGAGAATCGGGGGGAGTGGATCACGGCGGAAAAGCTGGATGAGCTGATGCCGGATATTTCCTATGCCATTGCATTCAGCAGGAACCATATGAGGGTGAAGGACGGCAGGAAGGCAAGACCGAAGTTCCATGTGTATTTTCCCATTGAAAGGACTTCGGATGCCGGGTATTATGCGGCACTGAAAATGGCAGTGAAAGAGGCTTATCCGTTTTTTGACGGGAATGCACTGGATGCAGCCAGGTTTATTTTTGGCGCGGATGCAGGGGAATGTATCTGGCATGAGGGATGGACGAACATTGATGAGGAAGTGGATGCAGGGGAGATGCCGTCAGGTGCGGATCTGGGAGCCGGTCCGATTCTGGAAGGAAGCAGGAACAATTCCATGAGCCATTTTGCAGGGCGCGTGCTCAAAAAGTACGGGATCTGCAGGAAGTCGAAGGATGCTTTTCTGCAGCATGCGGAGAGATGTGATCCGCCGCTTCCGGAAGAGGAGCTGGATACCATCTGGGGGAGCGCAGTGCGTTTTTACCGGAATACCGTCATGTCACAGCCTGGATATGTGCCGCCGGATGAATATAATGCGGAATTTGGTTCGCTGAAGCCGGAGGACTATTCCGACATTGGCGAGGCGAAGGTGCTGGTGCAGGAGTATAAGGGAGAACTGCTTTATACGGATGCAACGGATTTCCTGAGTTATGACGGTGTGTGCTGGCGGGAGAATAAGCAGAAGGCTGTAGGTGCAGTGGAGGAATTTCTGGACATGCAGCTGGCAGATGCAAGGGAACAGCTGGCGGCAGCAGCAAAGGCACTGACGGAGAATGGCATTGAGGAATCTGCCGTGCGGACCGGCGGGAAGACGCTGGAGAAGCAGATCGGGGCGGAGCTGATGGATGCTTATAAGGAGTTTCTGTCTGCGAAATCTTATTATGCCTTTGTCATGAAGTACCGGAATTATAAAAATATCGTGAATACCCAGAATGCGGCAAAGCCTATGGTGGCGGCGGATATCAGCATGTTTGATGCGCAGGAGAATTACCTGAATACGCCGGATGCGGCTTATGATCTGGAAAAGGGTGTGGCAGGCGTGATGCCCCACAGGTCTTCGGATCTGATGACAAAGATCACCAATGCTTCCCCGGGGGAGAAGGGAAAGGAAATCTGGGAAGATGCCCTGAACACTTTTTTCTGCAGGGACCGGGCGCTGATTAGCTATGTGCAGGAGACTGTGGGACTGGCTGCAATCGGTAAGGTTTATGAGGAAGCGCTCATCATTGCTTACGGGGAAGGACGGAACGGAAAGTCCACGTTCTGGAATGCCATTTCCAGGGTGATGGGGACTTATGCAGGAACGATTTCTGCGGATGCCCTGACTGTGGGGTGCCGCAGGAATGTGAAGCCGGAGGTTGCGGAACTGAAAGGCAAGCGCCTGATCATTGCAGCAGAACTGGAAGAGGGCGTGCGTCTGTCCACGTCCATTCTGAAACAGCTGTGTTCTACGGACCAGGTGCGGGGTGAAAAGAAGTTCAAGGATCCTTTTGATTTCACGCCTTCCCATACGGTTGTGCTCTATACAAACTATCTGCCGAAGGTCGGGGCATCGGATGACGGTACCTGGCGGCGTCTGATCGTCATTCCGTTCCATGCAAAGATTGAGGGCAGTTCGGATGTGAAGAACTATGCAGATTATCTTTATGAACATGCCGCGCCTTCCATCATGGCCTGGATCATTGAAGGGGCAGGAAGGGTGATCGCCGGGAACCATAAGCCGAAGAAGCCGGCTGTGGTTGAGAAAGCCATTGAACAGTACAGGGGAATGAATGACTGGATGGGAATCTTTCTGGAAGAATGCTGTGACGTGGGTGACGGGCTGGAACAGAAGGCAGGGGAGTTTTATCAGGAGTACAGGAACTTCTGCCAGAGGACCGGCGAGTACCCACGGCATAATTCTGATTTTGCGTCAGAACTGGAAAAGAGAGGATTTGTCCGTCACAAGAGGAGAACGGTATCTTTTGTAACGGGTGTGAAACTTAAAGACGAGGCAGTTCTGGATTTTGAAAGCTGATGTGATGGCCGTGACAGATAGTTCCAGAGGTATGACAGGGTTCTTTTACCCTGAGTGTGACGGATGTGATATCTATATACATATTACGCGTATAGGGAAAATTTTAGAAAAAATCACTATATAGGAAGTATAGACACGGGTATCACATCCGTCACAGCAGAAATTTATGATGGAGGGATGACTATGAAGTTTTATACATGGATGATGAGGAAACATTTAAGGACAAAGGCACCGGTGGGGGATCTTGCCAGGGACATGGAACTGGACAGGCAGTTTCCGAAGGATGGGGACAGGGCATCCATCCGGAAGCATCTGGAGGATAATGATGCATGCAGCGGATGCCTGGCTGCATTTGAAAAAGCATGGAGGAAGTATGAGAGAGAAACAGGTGGAGCAGAAGCTGGTGGCAGAAGTAAGGAAAAGGGGCGGCATCTGCCCAAAGTTCGTGTCACCCGGATTTGACGGGATGCCGGACAGGATCGTGCTTCTTCCGGGAAGGCATTTCGGTTTTGTGGAGGTCAAGGCACCGGGTGAGGTGCCGAGACCTTTGCAGGCTTCCAGGCACAGACTGATGGGAAGGCTGGGATTTAAGGTTTTTGTCCTGGATGATCCGGGACAGATTGGAGGGATTCTGGATGAAATACAGTCCGCATGAATATCAGGAGTATGCGGTCCGGTTTATTGAGGAGAATCCGGTGGCGGCAGTCCTTCTGGATATGGGAATGGGAAAGACCAGCATTGTGCTGACTGCTATTGTGGAGCTGATGTATGAACGCTTTGAAGTGAACCGGGTTCTGATCATCGGTCCTTTAAGGGTTGCACGCACAACATGGCCGGAGGAGATTAAAAAGTGGGATCACTTAAAAGGCATCCGGTATTCCGTGATGGTGGGAAGTGCCGCGGAACGAAGGGCGGCACTGGATGCGGATGCTGATATTTACATTATCAACAGGGAGAATGTTCCGTGGCTGGTGGACCAGTGCGGTTCTGCATTTGGTTTTGACATGGTTGTGATCGATGAGCTTTCCAGTTTTAAGTCCTGGCAGACCAAAAGGTTTAAGGCACTGATGAAGGTAAGACCTTTTGTGAAACGGATCGTGGGGCTGACCGGCACGCCTTCCGGCAACGGGCTGATGGATCTGTTTGCGGAGTTTAAGGTGCTAGATATGGGAAAACGCCTGGGAAGGTTTATCGGGCAGTACCGGGAATGTTATTTCTGGCCAGACCGGATGAACGGACCGGTGGTTTACAGTTACCGGCTGGTTCCGGGAGCGGAGGAAGCCATTTATGAGAAAATCTCGGATATCACGATTTCCATGAAAGCGGCGGATTACCTGAATATGCCGGAACTGGTCAGCACGGAGCATAAGGTTTATCTGGATGAAAAAGAAAAACAGCAGTACAGGGAAATGAAAGAGCAGCTGGTGATGCAGCTTCCGGAGGGAGAGGTCACTGCGGCGAATGCGGCAAGCCTTTCCGGAAAGCTGTCACAGCTAGCAAACGGTGCAGTCTATGGTGATGATGGGGATGTGAATGCGTTTCATGGGAAAAAGCTGGATGCACTGGAAGACCTGGTGGAATCAGCAAATGGCAGGCCGGTGCTTGTGGCGTACTGGTTCAAGCATGACCTGACACGGATCATGGAGCGGCTTAAGAAGCTGAAAGCGGACTGCCGGAAACTGGATTCGGATGAGAGCATCCAGGAATGGAACGCAGGGAAGATCCTGGTGGGACTGATCCATCCGGCAAGTGCAGGACATGGGCTGAACCTGCAGTCCGGAGGGAACATCCTTGTATGGTTCGGGCTGACGTGGAGCCTGGAACTGTACCAGCAGACGGTTGCAAGGCTTTGGAGGCAGGGACAGGAATCCGGGACGGTTTCCGTGATACATATCGTGGCGGACGGGACTGTGGATGAGCGGATCATGAAGGCACTGGAAATGAAGGATGGGACACAGGCGGCACTGATCGAGGCGGTAAAAGCTGAGATCGGGATGGATGCCTGAACGGAGGTAAATATGAACAGACAGCAGACAGCATCAAAAGAATATCTGATGAAGGCATACCGGATGGATACGCGGATCAGCAGCAAGCTGAGGCAGGTGGATTCCCTGAATGACCTGGCAGTCAGGGCAACGGCTACGATCAGTGACATGCCGGGGAATCCAAGCAAGGATCTGCACAAGATGGAGAACATCATTGTCATGATCGTGGATCTGCAGCAGGAGATTGGAAAAGACATTGAGGATCTTCTGAGCATGAAGCGTGACATCATGGAACGGATCGGGAAGCTGGAGGATCCGGAGCAGCAGATGGTCCTGGAGCTGCGGTATATTGACTGCAGGGCATGGGAACAGATTGCGGATGACATGGATTTCAGCATGAACAATGTATTTGTCCTGCACCGGAAAGCACTGGAAAATTTTGAGATTCCGGAATCCTGATAGTAAATATTATAGAATTGCAGTAAGCTCCTGTGATATTGTTAGAATGCGTAAAGCAGAATGAGACGGAAGCCTTGGAAAATGAATTTCTTTCAGGGCTTTTGTCATGTCCGGAGGTGAAGAGATGCCGAGGAAACCAGATGTGCCGTGCAGGCATCCGGGATGCAGCAGGCTGATACCTGCAGGGGAACGGTACTGTGATGAGCACAGGAGTAAGGTGAACAGTGATTATGAGAAGTACGGCAGGGATAAGACTGCAAAGAGAAAGTATGGGCGTGCATGGAAACGGATCCGTGACAGGTATGCGGCAGAGCATCCTTTCTGTGAGCTGTGTTATGCGAAGGGTGTGATGGCTAAAACCGAACAGATCCACCACAAACTTCCGCTGAGTGAAGGAGGGACACATGATAGGAACAATCTGATCGCACTGTGCAGGCCGTGCCATTCGAGGATTCACGCACAGAGGGGTGACCGTTGGAACCGCAGGTGAGATTTTCCTGTGAGGGGGAGGGGCGGTGCAAATCCCTGTGACGGCTGTGACGCTAGAACGGCGGGTGGGTGCCACGCACAAAATTCAGTATTCAAACGGGGAATTGTCCCTGTGACAGAAAAGGGGTGGAAAATATGGCGAAGGATGGGACTGCCAGGGGAGGTGCCAGACCGGGGAGTGGACCGAAAAGAAAGGCTCTGACGGAGAAAATCTCTGCGGGCAAAACGGCAATGGTCTGTGACCTGCCGGAACCTTCTGACCTGGAAGGATCAGAGATGCCGCCGGTCAAAGAGTTCCTGAAAGCAAAACAGAAAAACGGGAAAGACCTGTGTGCGGAAGAAGTTTATACGGAAACATGGAAGTGGCTGAAAGAAAGAGGCTGTGAACGCTGGGTCAGTGTGCAGCTGATAGAACAGTATGCCATGAGCGTTGCCAGATGGGTGCAGTGTGAGGAAGCCATTTCGGAATATGGAATGCTTGCAAAGCATCCGACAACGAAAAACGCGATTGCATCCCCGTATGTTTCCATGTCGCAGCAGTACATGAAACAGGTTAACCAGATCTGGTATCAGATTTTCCAGATCGTGAAAGAAAACTGTTCTGTGGAATGGCAGGGAAACACGCCGCAGGATGACGTGATGGAACGTCTGCTCAGGACAAGAAACGGAGGTTAGGCAGAATGGAGATTAAGGTTGTAAAAGATTTTCAGCTGGTGGAAGTGGAGAAGCTGGTGCCATACATCAACAATGCAAGAACACATTCACCGGCACAGATCAATAAGCTGAGGGCAAGCATCCGGGAGTTTGGATTTATCAGTCCCCTGGTCATTGACAGGGATTTTAATGTGCTGGTGGGTCATGGAAGACTGGAAGCCGCAAAGGAAGAAGAATATACGAAGGTGCCCTGTGTGTTTGTGGATAATCTGACAGAGGCACAGAAGAAAGCATATATTCTGGCAGACAACCGTATGGCAATGGATGCCGGATGGGATGAGGAACTTCTGAAAATTGAGATGGAAGAACTGCAGGCGGCTGATTTTGATATGGGGCTGACGGGCTTCAGGGAAGATGAGATTGCGGATCTGTTTGCAGTGAAAGAAGATCCGGATGATACCGAAAGCAACAAAGAGTTTGATGAGGGGGAATTTGGGGATGAAGAGTTCAGGCATGAATGTCCGAGATGCGGCTTCAGGTACAGTTGATCATAAATTCCCGTGGAAGTGGCGGCTGTCAGATCTGGCAGATATGCTGAAGAATGGAAAGACGGTGTTTAGTTGCTTTTCATGTGGCGGCGGTTAAGGGGCTGGTTCTATGGCAATGAGAAAGCTGAAAAAGTATAAACCGACAAAGTTCCGGGCAAGGGGAAGCAAATATAACAAGGATGCTGCTGATTTTGCAGTGGCGTTTATTGAGAGTCTGTGTCATACGAAAGGAACCTGGGCGGGGAAGAAGTTTGAGCTGATCGACTGGCAGGAACAAATCATCCGGGATCTGTTCGGGACTTTGAAACCGAACGGGTACAGGCAGTTCAATACGGCGTACATTGAGATTCCGAAGAAACAGGGAAAGTCAGAGCTTGCGGCAGCGGTAGCACTTCTGCTGACCTGCGGGGATGGGGAAGAACGTGCAGAAGTTTATGGCTGTGCGGCGGACCGGCAGCAGGCATCCATTGTTTTTGAGGTTGCGGCTGATATGGTGAGGATGTGTCCGGCTCTGAACAAGCGTGTGAAGATTCTTGCATCCCAGAAGAGGATTATTTATCTGCCAACAAATTCCTTTTATCAGGTTCTGTCAGCGGAAGCATACAGCAAGCATGGATTCAACATTCATGGAGTTGTCTTTGATGAACTGCATACCCAGCCGAACCGGAAACTGTTTGATGTTATGACAAAGGGATCCGGTGATGCCAGAATGCAGCCGTTGTATTTCCTGATTACGACTGCCGGGACAGATACCAATTCCATCTGTTATGAGACGCACCAGAAGGCAAAGGACATTCTGGAGGGAAGGAAGATTGATCCGACTTTTTATCCGGTGATTTATGGTGCGGATGAGGCAGATGACTGGACGGATCCGAAGGTCTGGAAGAAGGCGAACCCAAGCCTTGGAATTACAGTCGGGTTGGATAAGGTTAAGGCAGCCTGTGAGTCTGCAAAGCAGAATCCGGGCGAGGAGAACAGTTTCCGGCAGCTGAGACTGAACCAGTGGGTGAAGCAGGCAGTACGATGGATGCCGATGGAAAAATGGGACGGATGCTCTTTTGCAGTGAATGAGGAAGAACTGGAAGGGCGTGTCTGTTATGGCGGTCTGGATCTTTCTTCCACTACGGATATCACGGCATTTGTACTGGTGTTTCCCCCGCAGGATGAGGATGATAAGTTTCAGGTTCTGCCGTATTTCTGGATTCCGGAAGAAACACTGGATTTAAGGGTAAGGCGTGACCATGTGCCCTATGATGTCTGGGAGAGGCAGGGCTTTTTGCAGACGACTGAGGGAAACGTGGTGCATTACGGTTATATTGAGAAATTCATTGAAAGACTGGGTGAAAGGTTCAATATCCGGGAGATTGCTTTTGACCGCTGGGGTGCCGTGCAGATGGTCCAGAATCTGGAAGGCATGGGATTTACAGTAGTTCCGTTCGGACAGGGATTTAAGGATATGAGCCCGCCGACAAAGGAACTGATGAAGCTGACACTGGAACAGAAACTGGCACATGGCGGGCATCCGGTTCTGCGGTGGATGATGGATAATATTTTTATCCGGACGGATCCGGCGGGAAATATTAAGGCAGATAAGGAAAAGTCCACGGAGAAGATTGACGGTGCCATTGCAACGATCATGGGACTGGACAGGGCAATCCGGTGCGGAAATGATACCAGCGAGTCTGTTTATGATACAAGGGGACTGATTGTTTTTTGAACACTATTGACTAGAAAGTCTGATTATGCTACACTGAAATACTATCCAACAGAGGAGGGAAAATTTTGGCGAATAAGTATTCAAAATTAAGTATAGATAAAGAAAAATTACATAATTGGATTCGGCTTTGGTGTGAAGAAAATATTACAGGTGAGTATAACATCAGCAACTCGGATAAAAACAACAGGATTCAATATACTATTGATAATGAGGGAAATATTATAAAAATAGATTTCCAAAAATGTGCAGGAGGATTATTAACAATATGCCCTAAGGTAGGTAATAATGTTCCGATATCAATGGAAATCGCAGAAAGCATATATAAAAGGGTAGGAAATGTTCTGAAGGATTCACCTTTTGCAAATGGTTACTCAATACTTTTAGATGAAGAGAACTTTGATGTTATAATTGAATTGTTGAAGGAAATGGACGGAGTAACGTTAAAAAATTATTCCGTAAGTGATCAAGAAAATCAGGCAAAGTATAGGTTGTACAGATTTGTGGGGCCAGCAGGCGATACAATTGTTATAAAATACTACACAAATACATCGAGAATGCAGATGCAGGGAAAACCGTTATTTATATTTAACGAAGTTGTCTCTATGTTAAGTGAAAACGGTGATAAGCAGGATGAAGTTGTTGATGCAAGCTTAAAATATTGTAATATAGATATGAAAGAACAAGATATTTATGAAGAGATGGAAGAAGTATTAGGTTCAGATCTTTATAGATTTCTTTCAAAATCTCAAAAAATAATTTTATCCACATCTTTTATTTTAAGCAAATTAGAAGGTAATTTAGGTGATAACTCAGTGCTATTGCAACCAGCAAACCGGGTTTATGAGGGATTTGTAAAAAAAATATATGCACAAGAGGGGTTAGAATGTGATGGTGAGAAACAGTTGGGAAGATTTTATGATTGGCCAGATGGTTCTCATCCCGAAATGAAAAGTCAGTATGCGGATACATTGGATGAAGAAATTTTAAAAGGTTTTACATCCATGTTTAAATTTTATAGTATATATAGACATCCGTATATGCATGCAACAGCATATGATTATAGTACATCTATTATTGAAAACAGAGATATTGCAGAGGAGAAATTAAAAGAAGTACTTGCTTCTATGAAATCGTGGTATAGATGGTATTCTGAGATAAAATAGGGCTAAAAAGGAGGTGTTGCCATAATGAATTATAGCATTGAATATCGCAAGTATAATAAATATTTGGCAGTTATATATTCATCTTCTTATATAAATCCATTTGACAGTATAAAGGAAATTAACAATGAAATGAAACATAATTCTTTGAAAGAAGGATTTGTTCTATTTGACTTATTGCTTTCAAATGGAAATAATTTTAATAGATTTTTTGAGGCATATTTTGATGGGCAGGAGATAAAAAAAGAAAGTATCACGGTTGTAGTATCTAAAGAAATTGTCGATCTAAAAAGTATAAATTCTCATTATAAAGGAAGGACTAAAGAAGTGAATAACAGTGTTCTTTCACCAAGTGAGAAGTATAAATTTTTGAGAAAATAACAGAAGTGATTGTTGAGCATCTATCGTCAATGGTAGGTGCTTTTCTTATGCTCTTTTTTGGAAAGGATGATGGGAATGAAGTTGTTTGGGAAGCTGTTTCGGGGGAGGGATGCACCTTCCAACAGTACGGCTGGCAGCGGGTATGGATTTTTTATGGGGAATACGGCTGCCGGGAAGAGGGTGAATGCAAGGAGTGCCATGCAGATGACGGCGGTTTACTCCTGTGTGAGGATTCTGGCAGAGGCTGTAGCTGGGCTGCCGCTGCAGTTTTACCGGTATACGGAGAATGGCGGGAAGGAGAAGGCAGTAAATCATCCGCTTTATTTTCTGGTGCATGATGAGCCGAATCCGGAGATGACTTCTTTTGTGTTCAGGGAAACGCTAATGACGCACCTGCTTTTGTGGGGAAATGCGTACAGTCAGATTATCCGGAACGGGAAAGGGGAGATCATGGCACTTTATCCGCTGATGCCTGACCGGATGACTGTGGACAGGGATGAGCATGGGCGGCTTTATTATGAGTATCTTGTCTATGACGGGGATGGTGTGGATGGCAGGACAGGGACGGATCCGGGGGCGAACGGGAAGCTGGTGCGGCTTCAGCCGTCGGATGTGCTGCATATTCCGGGGCTTGGTTTTGACGGGCTGGTTGGATATTCACCTATTGCCATGGCGAAGAATGCGATCGGGCTTGCCATTGCCGCTGAGGAGTATGGAAGCAAGTTCTATGCGAATGGTGCGGCTCCGTCAGGGGTGCTGGAGCATCCGGGGACTTTGAAGGATCCGGGCAGGGTGCGGGAGAGCTGGCAGTCTACTTTCGGGGGAAGCGGCAATGCCAATAAGGTTGCTGTCCTGGAAGAGGGGATGAAGTATACGCCGATTTCCATTGCACCGAATGAGGCACAGTTTCTGGAAACAAGGAAGTTTCAGATTGATGAGATTGCCAGGATTTTCAGGGTGCCGCCCCATATGGTGGGGGATCTGGACAAGTCCAGTTTCAGCAACATTGAACAGCAGTCTCTGGAGTTTGTGAAGTATACGCTGGATCCCTGGGTGAGCCGGTGGGAACAGGCAATGGTCAGAGCTTTGCTGTCTGCGGAGGAAAAGAAGAAGTATTTCTTTAAATTCAATGTGGACGGGCTGCTCCGGGGGGATTACCAGGGCAGGATGCAGGGATATGCCACTGCAAGGCAGAACGGATGGATGTCTGCCAATGATATCCGGGAACTGGAAAATCTGGACAGGATCCCGACAGAGCTTGGAGGGGATCTGTATCTGATCAATGGAAACATGACAAAACTGGAAGATGCCGGGCTGTTTGGCGGTTCCGGTGGAAAGGGGAATAAGGATGAAAAACAGGAAGTTCTGGAAATGGAAGAACCAGAAGGTTCCGGCAGCGGACAGTCAGGAAGGGACTCCGGAGGAAAGCACAGAAAGGGTGCTGAGTCTGAACGGGACCATTGCTGAGGACAGCTGGTTTGATGATGATGTTACGCCGGGGATGTTTAAGGATGAGCTGATGGCAGGGGATGGAGATATTACAGTCTGGATCAATTCACCGGGAGGGGATTGTGTGGCTGCCGCACAGATTTACAATATGCTGTCGGAGTATCCGGGGAAGGTTACGGTAAAGATTGACGGGCTGGCGGCATCCGCAGCTTCTGTGATTGCAATGGCTGGAAACGAGGTGCAGATGAGTCCGGTGAGCATGATGATGATCCATAATCCTGCAACTATTGCCTGGGGAGACCACAGCGAAATGCAGAAGGCAATTGACCTCCTGGATGCGGTGAAGGAATCTATTATCAATGCCTATGTGATGAAGACCGGACTGTCCAGGGCGAGGCTTTCCCATCTGATGGATGCGGAGACATGGATGGATGCAAAGAAGGCTGTGGAACTGGGATTTGCGGATTCCATTCTGTTTCAGAAGGCGGAAGATGGTTGCGGGGAGGACAGCGGGCAGTCTGCCGGTTCTGCTGACAGGGATAAGGATGTTTCGGATTCTGTGATGTTTTCCAGAAGGGCAGTGAACAATGCACTGGTGAATAAACTGGAACGGCATTACGGGAAAAGGGAGAAGTCTGTGAAAGAACAGACTGGGATTTCCGGAAATGCCGGGAGCAGAAGGGATCCTGAAAATGCTTTCCGGAAGTGTGAAAAGAAAAAAGTGAACGAAGCGGTTGATGGACGTTCTGCAGATGAGCTGAGGGAACGTCTTGATTTTATTAAAAAATTTATCTAAGGGAGGAAGTTTGGAATGAAGATTAAGGATCTGATTGAAAAGAGGGCAAAGGTGTGGGAGGCTGCGAAGAATTTTGTGGATACCCATGAGGATGAGAACGGGGTGCTGTCTGCGGAGGACAGTGCTGTTTATGCAGGGATGGAGAAGGAGATTGAGGACCTGACGGCTGCCATTGACAGACAGCAGAGGGCGGAACAGAGGGAAGCGGAGCTGAACAGGCCTGTTAATTCCCCGCTGACCGGGAAGCCCTATATGGCACCGGAGGGGAAAGAGAAGACAGGACGTTCTTCTGACGAGTACAGAAAAGCAATGCTGAACGCACTGCGAAGCAACTTCCGCCAGGTGTCCAATGTGCTGCAGGAAGGTGTGGATGCGGACGGCGGTTATCTGGTTCCGGATGAGTATGACCGCAGGCTGATTGACGTGCTGGAAGAGGAAAATATCATGCGCCGCCTTGCAACCAGGATTACAACATCTGGTGAACATAAGATTAACATTGCAGCTGCCAAGCCGGCTGCTGCGTGGATTGAGGAAGGCGGGGCACTGACTTTCGGTGATGCAAAGTTTGAACAGAAGATCCTGGATGCACATAAGCTGCATGTGGCAGTTAAGGTGACAGAGGAGCTGCTTTATGACAATGCGTTCAATCTGGAGAATTACATTATCGTCCAGTTTGGAAAGGCACTTGCCAATGCAGAAGAGGATGCCTTTCTGAACGGAAACGGAACAGGAAAGCCGACGGGTATTTTTGACGGGACAGGCGGGGGACATCTGCTGACTACGCTGACTGCGGCACTGAAATCGGATGATATGCTGGATCTCGTGTATGGTCTGAAACGTCCGTACCGTAAAAATGCATCTTTTATCATGAATGATGCAACACTGCCGGTTCTGAGAAAGCTGAAAGATAATAACGGAGCCTATATCTGGCAGCCGGCTTATCAGGCAGGGGAACCGGACAGGATCCTGGGCTATAAGGTGGAGACTTCCGCCTATGCACCGAAGGACGGTATTGCTTTTGGGGATTACAGTTATTACAACATTGGTGACAGGGGAAGCAGATCCTTTAAGCAACTGAATGAACTGTTTGCGGGAAATGGGATGATCGGCTTTGTTGCAAAGGAACGTGTGGACGGAAAGCTGGTGCTTCCGGAAGCAGTGCAGATCATGAAACTGAAGGCAGACTGATTTTTTGAATAAGGGAACCGGCAGGAGAAGTACAGGCCTGCCGGTTCTGTTTTTGGGGTGGTGCAGTTGGCAGTGACAGTGGATGAGATGAAGAATTATCTGCGTGTGGATTTTGAGGATGATGATGCGCTGATCGGGGATCTGATCAGGCAGGGGAAGCAGATCTGCATGGATGTGGCAAGGATTGCGGATGCGGATGAGTTTGAAAAACTGCTGGGTACGAAGATCGCTGTGCAGTATGCAGCGGCGTATCTGTATGAACACAGGGAGGAGGCGGATCATCATCAGCTGGTGATGGATCTGCGGAATCTGCTTTTCGGGGTGAGAAAGCCGGGGTTTTGAGAAATTCCGGTGAGACGGGAAAGTCTTTAGGAATGACGGGGCAGGTGGGAACAAATGGACATTGCTTTGATGAATGAGAAAGTGGTTTTTCAGAAGTGTTCAGTGGTGGTGGACAGGATTGGAAACCGCCGGAATGAATGGACGGATGAATACTGCTGTTTTGCCACGATCGGCGGTGAGGGGCTTGCCAGTTCAAGGGAAGCGGAAGCCGCAGGAATCGTGGTGGAGGATGTGGGGATGACGGTGACAGTGCGGTACTGTAAGAAAACTGCAGGTTTCCGGTCTGTGACCCACAGGATACTGCTTCGGGATCAGGTTTATGATATTGTGAGTGTGGATCACCTGAATTATAAGAAAAGGTGCCTGAAATTTACCTGCAGGAAAGTCCGGAGGTGAGAGCATGGCAGGGGACAGATGTACGGTCAGCCAGATGGCGGATGTGATCATGGAAGGCATGGAAGAGTATGCCAGACTTGCGGCTGAGGACATGAAGAAAGCTGTGAGAAAAGCCGGGGCAGAGGCGAAGAAGGATATTCAGGCTGGTGCGCCAGTGAAGACGGGAGCATATAAGAAAAGCTGGGCGGTAAAAACTACGAAGAATACGGCGGATGCCATGGAGGTTGTGGTGCATTCCAGAAACAGGTACCAGCTTGCCCATCTTCTGGAGTTTGGCCATGCGTTGCGGAAGGGCGGCAGGACAAGGGCGTTTCCGCATATTGCACCTGCAGAGGAGCGGGCTTCGCAGATTCTGGAACAGGAAGTTGAGAAGGCACTGCAGTAACTGCAGGAGGTGAGAATGTATGACGCTGGAGGAACTGGCGGGGATGCTGGAGAAGACAGGGATTCCTTTTGCTTATGATCATTTTGCGGAAGGGGAAAGCCCGGAGCCGCCGTTTATCTGTTATCTGCTGCCGGGCAGTGATAACTTTGCAGCGGATGGCCGGGTGTATTTCCGGATCAGTGAGGTGCGGGTGGAGCTTTATACGGACCGGAAGAATCCTGAGGCGGAAGTGGAAGTGGAGACAGTGCTGGATGATGCCGGGATTTTTTATAATAAGTCGGAGGTATGGATCCAGAGTGAGAGGCTGTATGAGGTGTTGTACAGTATGGAGATATAACTGAATGGACGTGCGGATGGAGAGTGTCCGCATTTTGTTTTGGATGGAGGTATGAGATGTCTGAAAAGAATAATAAGGTTAAATATAATCTGAAAAATGCGCATTATGCCCTGCTGACCATGGGGGAGGACGGGGCGGTGACTTACGGCATGCCTGTGGCTCTGCCGGGTTCTGTTTCGCTGTCTCTGGATGCCAATGGCGAACCGGAGAATTTTTATGCGGATGGGATTGCCTATTATGTGATCAATAATAACATGGGTTATGATGGGGATCTGGAGCTGGCACTGATCCCGGAGAGTTTCCGGACGGATGTGCTGAAGGAGAAACTGGATTCCAAGGGGGTTCTGATCGAGAACTCGGATGCGGAACTGGCACAGTTTGCACTGCTTTTTGAGTTTGACGGGGATGTGCGGCATATCCGCCATGTGATGTATAACTGTTCTGCTTCCCGTCCGAAGATTGAGGGTAAGACTAATGAGGACAAGAAGGAAGTGCAGACGGAAACACTGACTATTAAGGCAACACCGCTGGCAGACGGAAAGGTGAAGGCAAAGACCGGAAACACTACGGATGCCGCGGTTTATGCAGGATGGTATAAAGCTGTATACCTGCCGGCTGCGGAGACGGAATCCCAGACTGCAGATGATACTGGGAAGCAGGTGTCTGATGAGGGGAAAACCGGAAAGGATTTGAGCTGAGGAGGATTCTGATATGAGCATGATGAAGAAGATTGATATTGACGGAAAGGCAGTTGCTTTTAAGGCATCTGCCGCCATTCCGCGTATTTACAGGATTAAATTTCAGAGGGATATTTATAAGGATCTGTCTGCTTTGGAGAAGGCAGTAGGGAAGGACAGCGGGAACAGCGAGGATGTGAGCAGTCTGGATCTGTTTTCACTCGAGATGTTTGAGAATATTGCGTATGTGATGGCGAAGCATGCGGATCCGTCTATTCCGGATAATCCGGAGGACTGGCTGGATGAGTTTAACACGTTTAGTATTTATCAGGTGCTGCCGAAAATTATTGAACTTTGGGGGCTGAATGTGAGAACAGATGTGGAGGCTAAAAAAAACTTCATGCAACAGACCGCGAAATGACAACGCCTTTGTTTCTTCTCCGGTGTGTGCAGCTGGGGATTTCCATCCGGGATCTGGATCTGCTGACTATCGGGATGGTGAATGATATGTTTGTGGAGAGCAGGAACGATGAGTATAAAGGATGGAGACAGATTGCCACACAGGAGAATTTTGACAGGTTTTGATGTGGAGAAAGCATAGTGACAGGTGAAAAGGAAAAGGGTATAATGGTTTCATTGAATCACAATTTGTCTGTGAAAATATGGAGCGCAATGGTATCGAACAAAGAAAATTTGGATTGTGTGTTAGAATTGAATAATATTTTTTATAAAGTGATGATGAGTAATTACCTACACCCAAGATAAGGAAAACATAATTAAGGGTTAATATAAAAAATCCACGATATAACAAAGGAAAGAAGATAAAAACATGATAATTGAGATATTATTTAGTGGAATAAAGGACATAACAAAGCTATATAAAAGCAAAGAAGTTGAGAACTCTGATTTTGGAGAAGTGCTTGTTACTGAAACAGAATATTTAGGAAAAGAATACAGTGAAAAAGTACTTGCGGATGTTGTGGGGGAATTTGAAGAAGAAAAAAGAATCTATTATTTAGGGTGTTTGCAAAGAATTGCAAATGAAGTGTTTGAGTTTTGTTTGTCAGAATTCAAATATCGGGCATCATTTACAATTGATACATATGAGAATAGTAAAGCCAGATTAAAAGTAAAACTTGAGCAAGTTGAACCAAGAGAAGAATATGATATGTTATTGGAACAATTAAAAATTGCAATAAAGGACAGATTGATTAGTGATTGGAATAGATGTATATGGATGACAGATGAGCAGTCAGAAGCATTATGTACAATGCTTTATCCAATGGTGTTTGAAGCGGAAAATAAAATGAGAGTACTGGTAAATAAGGTGCTGATTCGTCATATTGGAGTTGATTGGATAAAGAAAATAGGAATGGAGAAATATGATTTAAGTTATGAAAGTCTTGTGAAAGATTTTCAACGGATTTCTCCTCAATATGCGGGCGTTGATGATATATTTTTTTCAATGACATTAGAAACAATGATGGAAATTATTAAAAAGGGAAAAATTTATGATGAAAATGTTGTAATATCATCAGCCGATTGGAACGCTCTAAACGAAAAAAAGAATAAGAGTGCTGATGCAGTGCTTGGATATATTCAGGATAAAAGAAAAGTAAATGTGAATATATGGAAAGATATTTTTGAACAATATTTTGATTTTGAACTATCAGTGATTACTGATTTTATAAAGAATAGAAATCACATCGCTCATAATAAGTTATTAAATTGGATTAGTATGCAAAAAATCAAGCAAAATGTAGAACTGTTAAAATCATATATTGAAAATGCTGATCAAAAATTTGAAGAGTCAGATCTTTCAGAAGAATTATATATGACAATAGACGCACAACAAGAGTCAGAACGAGAAGCAGAGGAAGAAAGAGATTGGGAAGAAAACTACTTGAGGTATAGAATTGAAGGAGAAACAGGCGTTGAAATACTTACGATTGATGGAGTACTAGAAAAATTTAATGAGTTGTTAGATGAATTATACACGGAAATTTATGACGAATTATATTTCAATCCATGTTTTAGCATAAGTCAACAATATGCAATTGACGAGGAAACAAATGAACAGATATTGTTTGAAATTCAATCAAATGCAGTGCAAGAATCTAAAATAGAAGTAGTAGTTAGTCTGTGGCTGGATGGTGATATGGATTCAGATAGTTCAGCAACAATTATCTGTAGGAAAACGGATGAAAAGGATAAATATTTATTTAAAGCTGAAATTAGATATCACAATGGTTCCGGGTATGAGGATTATGATTTAGGTGGTATCTATTTAGATAGCCAGTCTGAGCTTGATGCTTCTGAATTAAAGGATTTTAAAAAAGAATTAATGGTGTACACGGAAGAAGAGTTAAATCCAATGGTAAAAAAAATAGTTGCATATAATAGAGCTAATAAAAAACCAGTATCTGATGAAGCTTGTTATGAATGTGATAAAAAGGGTATCTCTGTAATGGAAGACTTTTACCCTGAAGGATTTTGTTGTTTTTGTGGCACTGATAATAATGAATAACCAATTGTAGAAATGGTTTATGCTGATATCATCTGGTTTTTAGGTAGAGAATTAGAAAAATAAAAGATTTACGTTGCACAAACAAATCCCAGTTTTGAGGAAAGAAAAATAATGTTAAAGGCATTTGTCAGAGATGGCAGATGCTTTTTTTGTGTTTTTTTTGTGAAGTCAGGGGGTGAGCCGTATGGCAGGGAACAGAATCAGGGGGATCATTGTCGAGATTGGCGGCGATACCACGAAATTGCAGACTGCCCTGAAAGGGGTTAATACGGAGATCAGGAATACGCAGAGCCAGCTGAGGGATGTGGAGAAGCTGTTGAAGCTGGATCCGGGGAATACGGAGCTGATCGCGCAGAAGCACAGGCTGCTGGCACAGGCGGTTTCTGAGACCAGGGAAAAGCTGGAGGCTTTGAAGACTGCGCAGCAGCAGGCGGATGAGGCACTGCGGAACGGGACGATTTCCCAGCAGCAGTATGACGGGCTGCAGAGGGAGATTGTTGAGACGGAGCAGGAACTGCGGAGACTGGAACAGCAAGCAGAGCAGTCTGCAACTGCCCTGCAGAAGATCGGGGCAACCGGGGAGAAGCTGCAGGCGGTGGGAGACAAGGTCTCCGGTGTGGGACAGAAGCTGCTTCCTGTGACGGGAGTGGTAACAGGGCTTGGAACAGCGGCGGTAAAAACTGCCGCTGATTTTGACTCTGCGATGAGCAGGGTGGCGGCTGTGTCCGGGGCAACGGGATCTGATTTTGATAAGCTCAGGGACAAGGCCAGGGAGATGGGTGCCAAAACGAAGTTTTCTGCGACTGAGGCGGCGGATGCCATGAATTACATGGCGATGGCCGGATGGAAGACGGAGGATATGCTGTCAGGTATTGAAGGCGTTATGTATCTGGCGGCGGCATCCGGGGAAGACCTTGCAACGACTTCTGATATTGTGACAGATGCGCTGACGGCTTTTGGACTGACTGCAGGGGATTCGGGACATTTTGCAGATGTGCTGGCGGCTGCTTCCAGCAATGCCAATACCAATGTGTCCATGATGGGTGAGACGTTTAAGTATTGTGCGCCGGTTGCAGGGGCTTTGGGATTTTCAGTTGAAGATACGGCAGAAGCTATCGGTCTGATGGGGAATGCGGGTATCAAGGCTTCCCAGGCTGGTACTTCCATGCGTTCCATCATGACCAACCTGACCGGGGATGTGAAGCTGTCGGGTGCGGCGATCGGGGATGTGACCATTGCTACCACAAATGCGGATGGTTCCATGAGGAGCCTGTCTGCGATCCTGGCTGACTGCAGGGTGGCTTTTGGCGGAATGACGGAAGCAGAGAAGGCGAATAACGCGGAGACTCTGGTTGGAAAGAATGCAATGTCCGGATTCCTTGCACTGATGAATGCGGCTCCGGAGGATATTGCAAAGGTGTCCGGGGCGGTGAATAACTGCAAGGATGCTGCAAAGAACATGGCGGATACCATGCAGGATAATCTGGAAGGACAGTTGACTATTTTGAAGTCACAGCTTCAGGAGCTGGCAATCTCTTTCGGGGATCTGCTGATGCCTGCGGTGCGGAGTATTGTTTCCGGACTGCAGGGGATGGTAGATGTGCTGAATGCCATGCCGGACGGGGTGAAGCAGGTCATTATGATCATTGCTTTGCTAGCAGCCGCACTGGGACCGGTGCTGATCATTATCGGGAAGGTGATCTCGGCAGTGGGTACGATCATGACGATCGTGCCGAAGCTGGCAGGTGTGATCAATACGGTGAAGACGGCTTTTGGTGCCCTGAATGCAGTGATGCTGGCAAATCCCATTGCTATCGTAATCGCAGCTATTGCAGCCCTTGTGGCTGCTTTTGTTTATTTGTGGAATACGAATGAGGAGTTCCGGCAGTTCTGGATTAGCCTGTGGGAGAGCGTGAAGGAGACTGCGGTCCAGTGCTGGCAGGCAATCTCTGCTTTTCTGTCCCAGGCATGGGAGGCAATCCGGAATACGGCGGTGTCTGTGTGGAATGGTATCAGGGACTTCTTTTCCGGACTCTGGGCAGAGATCCAGACTTTGTTTACTACAGTGGTAAATGCCATTGCAGGATTTTTGAGCGGTGCATGGAATGCAGTGAAGGGGACTGTGGTGTCTGTATGGACCGCAATTTCACAGTTTTTTACAAGTGTGTGGAATGGTATACGGAATGTGACTTCTGCGGTGGTAAATGGGATCCGGTCCTTTCTGCAGTCTGCATGGAACGGTATCAGAGCGCTTATCACGACTGTAATGAATGGCATAAAAAGCGTGGTCACTGCGGTATGGAATGGTATCCGTTCTGTGATCGCCAGGGTAATGAACGGGATCCGCAGTGTGGTCAGTTCAGTATGGAGTGGGATCCGGAATACTATTTCCTCTATAGTGAATGGAATTCGGAATACGGTATCCGGTGCGTTTCATGCCATGTGGTCCGGAATCCGGAGTACTATTTCCGGGATTTATAATACGATCAGGGACGGACTGGGGAATGCGGTGAATTATATTAACAGCCTTGCATCTGCCGGATGGCGGTGGGGCGCAGACATTATCAACGGTATTGTGAATGGAATCCGGAGCTGTATTGGTGCGGTTGCCAATGCAGTGACGGATGTGGCGAATACGATTCGTGCCCATCTGCATTTCTCAGTGCCGGATGAAGGGCCTCTGACGGATTTTGAGAGCTGGATGCCTGATTTTATGGGCGGTCTGGCTGAGGGGATTGAGAAGAGCAGGTGTCTGGTGAAGGCTGCTGTGGACAGTGTGGCTGCGGATATGGTAATTTCGCCGCAGATGGCTGTGGCAGACGGCGGTGCGATGACCGGTGCAGGAGTGTTCGGTAGTGCGGATCTGACGGCTGGCATTGTGTCGGCGCTGAAGGATGTGCTGGGTGATCAGAAGGGACAGCAGGGGGATCTGGTGATTCCGGTTTATCTGGGAAACCAGCTGCTGGATGAAGTGATCGTGACGGCACAGCAGAGAATGAGTCTGAGGAGCGGAGGTAGATAGGATGGCTTTTTTTCAGTATCTTGTGTTTGACGGGGAGAACCTGCCGCTTCCGGATTCTTATGAGGTGGAGCTGGAGGATGTGGAAGCGGATTCCGGCGGTGAGACGGAGGCAGGGACGATGCAGAGGGATGTGGTGCGGCATGGTGTGGTGCGGATCCCGGTGTCGTTTTCTGTTACGGCGAAGTGGTTGAAGAAGCTGGCAGGGTATGCGAAACTGGATAAGATCAGCGTGCAGTATTTTGATGTGGAGACAGTGGAGCTGAAACTGGCAGAGATGTATGTGACTGGGTATAAGGCGAAGCTGAAAAAGGATACCAGTTATAAGGGGCTGTGGACGGTGAGTTTTACGTTGAAGGAGATGTAGGAAAATGTTATACTGGGATTATATAAATAAAAGATTATTCAAAATAGTGCTTTAAGTAGCATGTTAAGAATATTTTGGGGAGAGTGTATACGGTGAAATTTTTATATGAAAAAGATGATATCATTTATGCAAAGTGTACAAATTGCGATAGAATCCTTAAATTTAAGCGATTTGATGTAGGAGAAGTAAAAACAGGAGTTGAATGTTTTTGTGGAAATATTAGTAGTAATATTGAGGGACTGCCAGAAGAAAATAAAAATTACAATAATGAAAATAAATGGAATGCGTCTGAATCTGTTACGCCTACTCCGGTTGTTCAAACTCAAACATATAGTCCTGTTCAAACACCAGTGGGACCAGTATGTCCAACTTGTGGATCGAAGAATGTATCAAAAATATCATTGACTTCAAAGGCTGTAGGTGGCGCAATGTTTGGTTTGTTTAGTAGTAATATCAGGAATACTTTCAAATGTAATAATTGTGGTTATAAGTGGTAAGAGTGAGTGGGGATAAAAGATGAGATACTTTGATACATTATATAAGAAACAAGTACAATCCATAGAATTGGATGCGCCAGTAGTACTTAAAGAAACAGCAATTATTAAGGATACTGTTGATGAAAAAATATTATTAAGAAATATATTTGAGAATGTTAGTGAAAAATCTGTAGTTGCTATAGCAATTAAAGGGAAGTTGTCAGATATTTTTGGTAAACCAATAAAATATAATGGAAAAGATACTCTTGAATATATTTATCAGGATATTATTTTTGAACCCCAAACCTTTTTTGGAAATAAAATTGCTATTGAATTACCGGATGATGCCAGAAAAGCAATAATTTGGATAGATAAAGTTGTGTTACAAGATGGAACAGTATGGAATACAAATCCTGATAATATTGTAACAATTCAACAACAAAGAGAAATAGAGGCCTCTGATGAATTTATAAAGTATCTGGATGATAATTCGGTAAAACCAATATTTTATTTTGTTCAAAATCAGAGTTGCTGGCAATGTACATGTGGACAGGTTAATAAGGCAGCTGATGAATATTGTAGAAATTGTAGCCGTCAAAGAGAAATTGTTAAAATTAAATTTAGTAGAGATGTTATCAGACAGGGCTATGATAAGTTTCGACGTATAGAAGAGGAGAAACAAAAAGAGGAAGCACGAAAAAAACAATTGGAAAAAGAAAAATTACATGAAACAGATAGTGAAAAGAATCTGAATACAATTCAAAATAATGCCAAGACTGTACAGATAAATTCAGAAGTAGAAAAAAAGCAACCAGAAATAAGAAAAAAACATAAAGTGTTCGGTTTCATCTGTGGAATTGTGGTAATCATACTTGCTATTTGTATTATTGGAAACTTGCAAAATTCAGACATAAAAGTTCAGACAAATCTGATCCAACAAACAAAAGAAAGTATAGAACCATATGTTGCAATGGTGGGAACTATAACGGAAAATAGAAATACAGAGGTTTCAGATAGTTTTATTTATAACCTTGATAAGGTCAAGATAATGGGATGGAAAGGTACGGTTTCTCATGGATTTACCAGTGACTCAGGTGATAAAATTGCTATGATGGACTGGAAATCTAATGAATCGATGTCTGTTAAAGAGTATAATAATTTTACCCAGTCTTTGGATGAATATTTTGGAGAAGTAGCAGAGGTACAGCACTATAGTAATATATCATCTGGAGATTGTCTGGTATGGAATGATCTGATTAATAGATGCTGGGTGCTTGGCTGGTATGAAGATGATATAGCCTATTTAAGATGGTACGGAAAAGATTATTGGAATTATTAATTTTAAAAATAGAAATTTGTTTAATTAAGGAAGAAAAAAACTATGGAAAATACGAAGGAACATCTTATGAAAGAAGTAAAAAACATTCCGAGAGAGTTTTTAAATATTGTAGATCGAGTTATTGAAGAGCGTGAAAGTGAAATTATAGAGCAGATGCGGGGGATTTCTATTATGCATGCAGCTGATGCATTGCTTGAGGCAGAGCAAACCGATGAAAAAATTATTATGCTTCTTCAAAAGCATTATGATTTACGAAAAAGTGAAGCTGAAAAAGAATTGACACAAGCAAAAAATCGATTGGAAAGACAGAATAATAAGCTTAGATATGTAAATGAAAAATAGTATTGTAGCATCAGTCATGAAATATTGGCTGGTGCTTTTTTCGTGGGGAAATGGAGGTGGCGGGATGTATCCGGTGTCGGATGCTTTTTTGAGGGCGATCAGAAGTAATACGAGGAAATATTTTTGGACGGGTACGATCGTTACCAAGGGCGGAATGACGTATGAGTTCGGGGCGAAGGAGATTGTGAAGG
>UMGA01002893.1_pt1 | contig 48705 bp, 43 predicted proteins | sample 1965171 | NCBI WGS metagenome assembly UMGA01 (sample SAMEA4836062, study PRJEB28245) | human gut metagenome | biome: gut microbiome; material: fecal sample | place: Denmark | collected 2008 | reverse complement strand
ATCCTACGCGATTGGTATAGTTATTTACGAAACGCTGTACTAGTATTTTACACATTAAAGCAGCTTCCACCGATAAATTCTCTTAAAATCGAATTATTCGGCACTGCCTCGCTTGGCACCGGAACAAAATATTCAAAGAACTTCAGCAGCCTCTTCGCCTCTGTATACTCCGGTTCGTCCTTGGCAATCCCAAACAAAAGCGGTTCCGCATATACTTTCAGGCATGCCAGTTCATAGATCAGCGCAGAATTAAACATCACATCTGCATCCTCCTGGAACGGAAAGATATTCTGTTCTTCACCTCTGCGCACAGACGGCCATCTTGCAATTGTCTCTTTCGCGGAAGTCCCTCTGGTGCGGGCATCTCTTACAATTCTGCGGATCAGACGACCATCCGTAGTAGGAATCCTGTTATGTTCATCAATATTCAGCTGAGTCAGAGCGCTGAGATAAATCTTAAATTTGCTCTCCTTTGGCAGCGCATAGCTGAGCCTGTCATTCAATCCATGAATTCCCTCGATCACCAGAATATCGTCTTTATCCAGCTGCAGAAAATCACCTTTATATTCTCTGGTTCCTGTTTTGAAATTGAAAACCGGCATCTCTACCCTTTTTCCTTCCAAAAGCTCAAGCATATCTTTATTAAACTGCTCCACATCAATCGCTTCCAGACACTCAAAATTCTTTTCCCCAAACTCATCTACAGGAGTCAGGTGCCTGTCAATGAAATAATTATCCACTGCGATCGGATGCGGTTTCATTCCATGGGCAGCCAGCTGAATAGACAGCCTGTGTGAAAACGTAGTCTTTCCGGAAGAAGACGGACCTGCGATCATAACAAACTTCTTGTTTCCGGCTGCGGCAATCTCAGATGCGATTTCCGAAATCTTTGCCTCCTGCATAGCTTCCTGGATCAGCAAAATATCCTGGATACCGCCTCTGGTAACCTTTTCATTCAGATCACCAACTGTCGCAATATCCAGTTTATCTCCCCATTCCTGAGATTCCTTCTGCACACGAAAAATCTTCTCCCTCGGTTTAAATTCAGGTATCCGGTCCGGTTCATTCTGAGTCGGAAGCTGCAGTACGAAACCACCCTCATACAAAAACAGATCAAACGTCTTAATATATCCCGTATGGTTCGCCATAAAACCGTAGAAATAATCCTCAAAACTTCCAATACTGTAAAGATTCACCGCAGAGCTTCTGCGGTAATTAAACAGCTTCTCTTTGTCATACATATGATGCTTATGAAAAAGTGCAACTGCCTCACTAGTGCTTACGCTTCGCTTTACAATGGGAAGATTCTCGTCCACGATCCTGTGCATCTGCGCCTTTACCTTATCAATAAATTCCTGATCCAGCGCCATAGGTCCTTTCATTGTAAAATAATAGCCGCTGCCTACAGAATAATGGATCACTACACTGTCTATATTTTCCTGCCCTGCCACATCATAAATTGCTTTCAGAAGAATCAGACTTGCACTTCTGCAATAAGTTTTGTGTCCGATCGGATCTTTGGATGTCACAAATTCAATCTCACAGTCTGCCTTGAGATGCTTATGCAGTTCTCTTAGCCTGCCATTTACGATCACCAGCATTACAGGTGCATCCGTACTTCCTTCGTATTCCTTTACAATCTCACTGTAAGGAATCTTCTCAGGATATTGTTTTGTTATTCCCTGTATCGTAACGTTATACATTTTCTGTCCCATAAATCCTGCCTCCATTTCTGCTATACCGACAAGTAAATACAGTTATCAGCTCCGCCGCCAACAGGCAGATCAGCCAAATTTCATTTATAATTTCATTATTATATGGTAAGAACCCGTATCACAGAATCGTGTACGGGCTCTTTACCTCTGCACAGGAGATTTTCAGTTCCGGAAATGCCTGTGTCAGTTCTTTTTTCATTGCATCCATAAAAATATATTCTGTTCCGTAGTGTCCGGCATCGATCAGCGCCAGTCCCTGCGCAACCGTATCAATTCCTGTATGGTGGTCGATATCACCGGTCACATACACATCCGCACCGGCCTTAATGACATCCTTGATCATGCTCTTGCCTGATCCTGTACATACAGCAGCACATTTTACCATGCTGTCCAGATTCCCATAAACCTTTACATCATTTAACTTCAGAGACTCTTTGACAAGCTGTGCATACTCTCTCAGCGTCATTTCCCGGGGAAGTTTCCCAACTCTGCCAAAGCCCTGTACTTCCCCCTCTCTCTCTTCAGTTACGGAAAGGACTGTGGTATCATGCATCTTCGTATAGTCTGCACTCAGATCCGCCATACCCAGCACATCATAATTGGTATGCATCGCATAATAAACAATTCCTTTCTGTATCAGCGTAAGGATCTTTCTTCCTGTAAAGCTGTGATTATTGATCTTCTTAATTCCGGAAAAGATCATGGGATGATGGGTAATGATCATATCTGCCCCATCCTCTATGGCCTCAGCCAGTGTTTCCTCTGTCAGATCCAGAGCCAGAAACACATGGCTTATCTCATTTGTATCATCTCCTGTGAGAAGTCCTACGTTATCCCAGTCCTCTGCTGCATCTGACGGGTACTTCTTCTCCAGCCAGGAGGTCAGTTCATATGCCTTCATATTCCTCTAAAGCAGCAATAACTGCCTGCTTTTCCTCCTCTATCTCGCCCGCACGCTTCTCTGCATTGGGCGCATTCTTTAATCTGTCAAGAATCTCATTGCGGATGCGAAGCTCTCTTTCCAGATACTCCCGCAGAACAGGATGCTTTCTTTCCAGAAGCATTCCTCCAAACCACTCATCTAAAGTATAAGGAGTATCTTCTGAAATATGCATCTTTTCTCCATGAATTACCTTCATCATAGGATAAAACTTGCCATCCTCCAGAACCATCTCCTCCTCTGTGATCTGCCAGCCGATTTTTCTGATAAATCTGCGAAAATGGGGGATATCTGACTGAGGCTGCAGGATCATTTCCCGAAAGCTCTCCCTGACCTCTGCCCCGTCAGTAAGAATCCTCTCCATGAGAGGGCCGCCCATTCCTGCGATCACAAGAGTGTCGCCCTCTCCCGGTTTCAAAGCCTCAAGTCCGTCTGAAAGCCGGGTTTCTATGTATGCGTCCAGTCCATACTGAGAAATATGTTCCTGCGCTCTGGACAACGGGCCTTTTCTTACATCCATGGCAATCGCACCCGGAATCTTTCCATCCAGATAAAGCGAAACTGGCAGGTATCCATGATCGCATCCCACATCCACAAGTCTGTTTCCCCTGGTCACCAGGCCTGCTATTGCAGACAAACGTAATGAAAGCTGCATAACAGGCTCCTTAGTCCAGATAATCCTTCAGTTTACGGCTGCGGCTCGGATGACGAAGCTTGCGGAGAGCCTTTGCCTCAATCTGACGGATACGTTCTCTTGTTACATTAAATTCCTTACCAACTTCCTCCAGAGTTCTGGCACGTCCATCGTCCAGGCCAAAACGCAGGCGCAATACTTTCTGCTCTCTGTCTGTCAGTGTGCTCAGAACCTCTACCAGCTGCTCTTTCAGCAAAGTAAATGCTGCTGCATCTGCAGGTACAGGTACATTGTCATCCTGGATAAAGTCTCCAAGGTGGCTGTCCTCTTCCTCACCGATAGGTGTCTCCAGAGATACAGGCTCCTGGGAGATCTTAAGGATCTCACGTACACGCTCTACAGACATATCCATCTCTTTTGCAATTTCTTCCGGCGTAGGTTCACGTCCAAGCTCCTGCAGTAACTGACGGGAAACGCGGATCAGTTTGTTAATAGTCTCAACCATATGCACCGGAATACGGATGGTACGTGCCTGGTCTGCGATTGCTCTGGTGATTGCCTGACGGATCCACCATGTAGCATAGGTACTGAATTTATAACCCTTGCGGTAATCAAATTTCTCAACCGCTTTGATCAGACCCAAGTTACCTTCCTGAATCAAGTCAAGGAAAAGCATTCCACGTCCCACATATCTCTTTGCAATGCTGACAACAAGACGAAGGTTTGCTTCTGCCAGACGTTTCTTGGCAGCCTCATCCCCATTCTCCATTCTCTTTGCAAGTTCAATTTCCTCTTCTGCTGAAAGAAGCGGAACCTTACCAATTTCCTTCAGATACATACGTACCGGATCCTCGATGCTTACACCTTCAGGAACAGAAAGATCAATCTTGTCAAGCTCAATCTCTTCTTCATCCAGCTTATCAATGTCTGCATCGTCATCATCCAGGATCATATCATCTGCATTACTGTCTGTAATCCTAAGCACATCCACTCCACTGGCTTCCAGAAAGTCAAATACTTTCTCCATCTGTTCAACTCCCAGTGGCTGGTCCTTAAAGAAGTCATTGATTTCCTGGTATTCCAGTACATTCTTTTTCTTCTTGGCAAGCTCCAGAAGTTCTACCAGTTTTTCACTGAATTTACCCATATTCATTTCCATATGTGCTCTATACCTCCATATAGTGTTTATATTTTATCCTTATTCGAAAGAAATATGCAGCTGCTGCCGCTTTCTTCCAAGCTCTTCCAGTTCTTTCTTTGCTTTTACAAGTTCCTGCAGTCCCTGTATATCTGTGGGATCCCAGGTTCTGTTTCTCTCTTTCAGACTCTCATCCTTAATCCTGATCACAGCATCCGAGAAAGCCCGGTTCTGTTCCTCCGGTGTCTCCAGATGGATCGTTGCATTAAAAAGGGATGAAACCTCTCTCTGCTCTTCACTGTCAATGAAAGCATTCATCAGCCTTGCAGGATTCACATCGCCATCCCTGTGCTGCTGGTAAAGCATCTCTGCCACCTGCCTGTACAGAGGAACCACGAAATCTGAAGGCTGGATATATTTTTCCACTGTGTCAAATATGCCCGGATAAGTTACCAGCCAGGTAAGCATCAGCTTCTGTGCTTTCTCTGCTGCACTCTCCTTCTTCTTTTGCTGACCTGCTCCCACAGGTTTAGGCTGAATTCTCTGCTCTGCCGGAGTTCCCTTCATTGCAAGAGCTCCGACTCTCTTTTTCAGATTCTCCACACTGATCCCACTGCTTCTGTAATCCTTTACGATTGCTTCTATATAAAGATTTCTCTCCAGTTCATCGGAAAGCTCCAGAAGCATCTGCGCACACCGCTCAAAGAAACGGTTCTGTCCCTGGGGCTCCTCCATTGGAAATTCCCGCTCTGCCATATGTACGCGGAACATAAAGCTGTCCATAGCCTGCTCCAGACGTTTCTCAAACTCTTCCGCTCCAAGTGCCTTGATAAATTCATCCGGATCTTTATGCGGCTTAAGATTTACCACCCTCGAAGAAACACCTGCTTCCCTCAGGATCGGAATGGCACGAAGGGCAGCCCTCACGCCTGCATCATCACTGTCATACAGAAGCAATACCTCCTGAGTGTAACGCTTCAGCAGACTTGCATGTCCGGAAGTAAGTGCCGTTCCCAGCGATGCCACCGCATTGGTAAACCCTGCCTGATGCATGGATATCACATCCATATATCCTTCACACAGGATCAGATAATTTTTTCTCGTGGTTCTTGCAACATTCAGCCCGTACAGATTCCGGCTTTTATCAAAGATCGTAGTCTCCGGCGAGTTCAGGTACTTCGGCTTTCCGTCACCCATCACTCTGCCTCCAAATCCGATCACGCGGTTATTCACATCCATGATCGGGAAAATAACCCTGTTCCAGAACTTGTCATACATTCCCCTGCGTTCATCCACATTGAACAGGCCGGAATCCCGCAGCAGTTCGTCACTGTAATTCTTTGACTTCAGATATTTGTACAGATCGTCACTGTACTTATCCGAATATCCCAAGCCAAACTTCCTGATCGTCTCCTCACTGAGTCCTCTGCCTGTCAGATATTCATGTGCCTGTCTGCCACTCTCACGACGCAGCTGATAATAGAAATATCCTGCTGCAAGCTTATTGATCTCCAGAAGGGCAGCCCGACGTTCTGCTTTCTTCTTTGCTTCTCCGGAATATTCAATCTTCGGAAGCTGCACCCCTGCCCTGTCTGCCAGATGCTTCAGTGCCTCCCCAAAGGTATAATTCTCATATTCCATCACAAAATTAAATACATTCCCGCCTGCTCCGCATCCGAAGCAGTAATACATCTGCTTCGCCGGTGTTACCGAAAAAGAGGGCGTTTTCTCATTATGAAACGGACAAAGTCCAAAATAGGTACTTCCTCTTTTGTTCAGCTTCACATACTGGGATACAACATCTACAATATCATTCTTCATCCTGACTTCTTCAATGATATCGTCTGAATAACGCATGCTTCGTCCTCCTTCTTGATCGATTAATAGACTTCCCATGCTTTTGGTATGTAAATCTCCCGGAATTTCCTTATAGAATACTGGTCTGTCATTCCTGAGAGATAGTCACATACTGCCTGTTCCTTCTTCTCTCCACGCACGATCAGCTCCCTGTATTCTTTTGACATTGCTTCCGGGTGTTCGACATAATATTCATATAACTCCGTCAGCATCTTCACTACCTTTTCCTCTTCCTTATGGGCTGCCGGATTCTCATATACATTCTGAAACATGAGAGCCCGCAGATCCATCATTGCCTCGTAGATCTCTGCTGACATCTTTATGGTATCCTGCTCAAGACTGTTCTCTATCACATCATGAACAAATGTATTGAGCCGCTCTCTGGTTGTATAGCCGAGCAGCATCCGAAGCGTGACTGGAATATCATCCTCAGAAATAATCCCCGCCCGCTGTGCATCATCCATATCATGATGAATATAGGCGATCTTGTCCGAAAGTCTTACTACCTGTCCTTCGAGAGTAGACGGATTCCCACTGGTTCTGTGATTCAGGATACCATCCCGGACCTCCCATGTGAGATTCAACCCTTCGCCGTTCTTCTCCAGTACCTGTGCAACCCTGACGCTCTGTTTATAGTGGGCAAAGCCATCCGGATTCACTACATCAAGAGCCCTCTCACCTGCATGTCCAAAGGGAGTATGTCCCAGGTCATGTCCAAGTGCGATCGCTTCTACAAGATCTTCATTCAGTCTCAGTGCCTTCGCTATTGTTCTGGCAATCTGTGATACCTCAAGAGTATGTGTCAGTCTGGTCCTGTAATGATCACCCTGGGGTGCCACAAAAACCTGTGTCTTATCCTTCATCCTGCGAAAAGCTTTACTATGAAGGATCCTGTCCCTGTCTCTCTGATAGACAGTCCGTACATCGCATTCTTCCTCCTGCCGCTCTCTGCCTCTGGAACAAAGACTCAAAGCAGCATAAGGACTGAGCATCTTTTGTTCACGCTGTTCCATGCTTTCTCTGATATTCATAAGCGATACCTCCACAAGCTGACAAAATACCTCTTATTAATTATATTCTACATAAAATTTCAAATTCCTCTTTTTTTCAAAAAAAAATTGAAATTTTTTTATATTTTTTTCAAAAAGGTGTTGACATTAGCTTTTACATTTGATATAGTATCACTTGTCGCGAGGGAGAGCAAAAGAATCCCAAAGAAATGCGATATGCGGAAGTGTCGGAACTGGCAGACGAGCAAGACTAAGGATCTTGTGAGCATTGCGCTCGTGTGGGTTCAAGTCCCATCTTCCGCATTTAAAGAATGAGGAACTATGAGAAGTCATGGTGCCTTATTTTTTTATTCTTTTTTCTACAATAATTCTTTTCTCAGGTAACCATTTTCCGGTCCCCTGCATAATTTATCAGGAAAGCATTATCTACAGGAGCTTGTATGGCTTTTTATCATATGCAGATGCAGCAGGAAAATATAGATACAGGACAATATCAGGTTACCGTATCAGACCGGCTGAACAATCGTCCCATAGAAAACGCACGCGTCAGAATCTCCTACACAGGAGCACCCGACAGTACCATTGAAGAAGTGGCAACAGATTCCTCCGGACGCACTCCTGTTATCGAACTTAAGGCTCCACCTCTGGAATACAGTATGGAACCGGTTGAACAACAGCCCTACTCAGAATATACCATTCAGATCGAAGCAGAAGGATTTGAACCAAAAGAAATCGCAGGAAGCCAGGTATTAGCAGATACTTTATCCAGACAGCCAACAACGCTGAATGTCATGGAATCCGGCGAAACTTTCCAGAGAATTGTAATTCCTCCGCATACATTGTTCTATGAATATCCTCCCAAAATCGAAGAAGCCGAGATAAAACCAATAAACGAAAACGGCGAAATCGTATTAAGCAAGGTCGTTGTCCCTGAATATATAGTGGTACACGATGGGCCTGTCAACGATTCCGCTGCAGGCAATTATTATGTACGCTACAAAGATTACATCAAAAATGTAGCCAGCAGCGAAATCTATGCCACCTGGCCCGACGACACCATCCGGGCAAACATTCTGGCTATCATGTCTTTTACTCTGAACAGGGTTTATACGGAATGGTACCGGAACCATCAGTAATTCGGGGGAGCGTGAAGAAATCATTCAGATTGATTTTGAAGCGGATATTCACACTGTCCTTTGTGATATCAATTCTTTCGATCAGTTTATTTACAAGCACTCTTTTCGTAGTAGTATCAGCATTCCAGAACACATCCTGCCATGTGGGGATTTTATTTCGGATATTTTCCCAGTCATCCATAGAAACTTTCATTGCATCAAGCTCTGCTTTCTTTTCTTCCACAATTCTTTTATGCTTCTGTTCCAGTTCCTTATGTTTTCTGATGATTCCCGCCAGCTCCTCCAGACTCAGAGGATAGTCTCCTGTCATGGCATTTGGAATGTTGTTCTCCATAACAGATATTTTCTGCTGAATATTTTCCAGTTCACTCTGTTCCTTATCCAGTTCGGACTGCTTAACTGCTTTCTGCCGGCTCTGGTTCTCTTCAATCTGGGTGAAAACATCCTCATTTTCCTGAAGCTTTCCGATATATTCTGCAAGTGCCTCAAACACCACAGGTTCAATCTGGTCTGCACGATACTGCTTCGTTTTCTCATGGGGAATCCCATTCCATGCATTCGGACATTTGTAAATGGCAATTTTACTTGTACGCCTTTCTCCTGTATCCTTGATCGTCCAGTAATTATATTTACTGCCATTCGTCATTTTACGTCCACAATAACCACAATGCAGGACATCAATCAACGCCAGCATACCACTGTTTCTTCTTATTACTGTGACATTCTGGTTTTCCAGAGACTTAATGTATTTGTCTGCCCTCTGTTTTCTGGTGTCCTGTACCTGATTCCACATATTTTCATCTATAATGGCAATCTCAGTATCAGGTTTCTCTGCAAATATCCAATCCTTACTGTCCAGTCTGTGATATCTGCCATCTACTCTTTCTCTCCGCTTATACGCAGTATATCCTGCATAGACCGGATTTGTAAGAATACTGACAATCGTACCACTTTTCCAGATATCTCTGGGTGCTCTGTCCTTATAAATCTCATGTTCATTCAGAATCTTACTGATCTTAGTTGCTCCAAATTCTTTATGTAAAGAAAGTTCATAAATATATTTTACCACTTCTGCCTGCTCCGGTACAACCACTAAATGATGCAAAGCACGACCATGTTTGCTGACTTCTCCTGAAAGTTCCAGCTTATATCCATATGGAGCCTTTCCCCCCATAAACTTACCTTTCTGCACCAGCTTCTGTGCGGTATCCTTTACACGCATTCCTGTATCGGAACTGCTTTTCTGGGCGTTTCCATATCTTAATGCCAGCATCATCTGACCCATGATATCATCAGATTCCGGGGAAATACAGCCATCTTTAACTGTATAAATATCCACGCCAAAGCTTTTCAGGCTCATAACATATGCGCCGATTTCCCACATACGCCTGCCTATACGGTCATCCTTGTATACAACCAGGATGTCATATTCTTTCGCTTTTGCGTCCTGCAGTGCTTCCTGCAGAATATTTCTGTCTGCCACCGCATTCTTGTAACCACTGTTACTGCCCTCGAAATATTCCTTTTCATCCAGCTGCCAGTCAGACTGGCTGAATATGTAATCTTTCACAAGCTGTCTCTGCACACTTAAATCTCCGTCTGCTTCCAGCTGCTGGTTGGAGCTTACACGGAGAAGCATTCTGACTCTCTTCATTGGATTTATCCTCCTAAAAAAATAATGGGCAGGAAAATTTCCTGCCCCATTAGCCTTAACTGATGTAAATCTTGCGGGATTTCTCTTTCAGTTCTCCTGAAATGATTTCTTTCACTTCCTGCTCGATCAGCTGATCTTTCACTGACTTTGGTGGAAATTCAAAGCTGATCTGCATGCCGTTCCGTTTGATTTTTACAGTATCATACCTCTTGTCTGTCATTGGCTTCCTCGCAGAGATTGCCTTTTCTACAATTTTATTGCTTGACAGCTCGTCATATGTAATCTTATTCATTTCGATGCCCTCCTTATACAGTAACCTGTCTCTGTTTTATAATCTGTTTTCACAATTATTGGTCTTCCAATACGCCGTCCCTCAATTTCCAAGTCTCCAATAGCTATAGATTCTCCAATTTTCAAATGCTTTAACTGCAAAATCATGCGTTCCACATTCGTTCCATCAATCTGCTGAGCAAGAATTCTGGCTTCGCTTACTGCCGGCCGAAAATATAATCTCACAGCAGCTTGGTTCAATGCTACCAAAGTTTCCTTTGAAAACGTTGCCAATGTCTGTGTCGCCAGTACCATATCCACACCGTACTTTCTGGCTTCTCTGAGCATCTGTTCAATGGAAGAATTTTTCCCTAACATCAGATTTTGGAATTCATCAATCACCACTGTAATTTTATTTGCTCTCGCTTCACGAGCTTTTTTCCAAAGATTTCTCAAAAAAATCTCGACGATAACCTTTTTCAAATCTGCTTCAAAACCTTCAAAGGAAATAACATTCACATTGTTCAGTTGGATTTCCTTTTCACTTTTTCTGAAAACTTTGCATTTAAGTAATGGCCATATTTTATCTCTTACACCCAAAGCTTTCTCTGTTCCAATTTCCTCTAACCCAGCTTCTATGGCAGAAAAATCACTGGTAAATTTGTTTTTATTTTTAATGGCCCATAATATTGCAGTCCTCAATATGCCTCGCTGCCGATCTCCCGCTTTTGTCGTACAAAGCATAAGATTTGCTATCTCTGACACATATTCAGAAACTTCATCAGACGGTCTGTTTAAAATTTCTGTATCCAGAAAATTCAAAGCAATGCCATCTTTACGAGCAACAATAACATTTTCACCATTCACAGAATAATGGCTACCATCTAAATCTAAAACAATTATTGTACCACCATCATTAATTACATTTTTTTCAATGTCACAAATTCTCTGAGATTTTCCAGTTCCACTTATCCCCGAAATTATAATGCTCTTATTCGGAGAATCTGAAGAAGTTCTAACTTTAGTTCCATTTGATAATACGCCAATATATCTCATATCTCTCATAATGTCGCCTCCTAGTTTTTATTCCAAAAAATCTTCCAGCATCAGGTTATCTTGGAAACTTAACATAGTCTTTTGTACCTTAATCGCACGCATACGCCCACAATAACCGGACATTGTTGTAAAGCGTTTCTTTATTGTGTACCCCTGCCCATTGCAAACTATAATTCCTTGATCTTTTAACATCTTTTTCAGTTCACCAATCGCCATTGTTTCCATCAGAGGCTGTGCGATTTCCTTAATAAGACGTTCCGGAAAATAATAAAACTCTTCGTCATACAGAATAGCTTTATCAACTTTCATTGCCTCGTATGCATGACCTGAGACATTATCCACATTTGATACAACGACATCCACATGTTCCATCAAAAAGTTCCATATCAAAGATGATATTTCTTCTTCTATATCACAATAATCTGAGTAGTCGTCAAAACCTTTTACGATTTCTGAAATATCAGCCATATATGCTTTACAGAAATTTTCTGCACTCGCTTCAGAACAATTATTTGCATAATACAGTTCCCAAATATAACCAATGACATCAAGTACTCGAAACGCCGGATATTTATCGGAATATTTATCGGAATATTCGTTACTATTATGCAAATTTTCTTCATTTAAATATTGAAGAATTGATTTTTTTATAAACCCCACATTCTCAATAACAAACTCTCTGAACGCTTTGTACTCTTCGCTGAATGCAGAAATACTTCCTGCATTTCTTATTCTGAATACGTAACTATCTTCACGCAGAAAGAATGGAAGAATTCCACTTACGACTAAAGTTGGTAAGAATTCACGTTTCATCAAGAAGTCTTTTATGTCTTCAACATTATCTCCATCTTTTAACATATGTACTCCAGCCTGATAATTCAGTACTTTTGTACTTTTGAGCTTTTGAATAATTTTACCATCCACTTTACTTTCACATTCCTGGCACCAAAGCCTTGCCTGTGTATTTGAATCCATTAAAACAACTACTCCTAAATCTATATCTGTATCTGTAGCCTGTAAAAGTGGTCGCATAAATGCAAGTCCAAAAATCATTCGCAATACATTCTGTTCATCTACTCTGCCCATTTTTTCACATCCTCCCAAATAACTCTGGAATCATCAATAAACTGCATCTGTCCCTCTTCATCGATCCACCATCCATAATGTTCTGCTATCAGGACATCATTTTCATCCTTGTTATAGACCGCAGTCCAAATTTTAACGAGATAATCTTTCTGCGCCTTCCTATTTGCCGCATATACCTCACAGCCTTTAGCATTAAATTTTGTCAGTAAATATTCAGGATCACCCACTTTACTGTCTTTTAGATAAATAACCACATGTCTCGCGGATACCTCGCACTCAAAAGCCCAAATAATTTCCGCGTCTCCTTTAGCCATTAAGCGTGTCAGATGTGGATGAGTAAAATTGCAGACATATCTTTCTTTTGATTCAAAATCCAAATTTTGAGTTTCGACTGTCACTCTACCGTCTTCTAAAACAGTTACAACTTCAACCTGTTTTTTTCTTTTTTCACTAATTTTCTGGCGCTGAAGTTCTCGCGCAATCTCATAATCCAGCTGAATGTCTTTCCGATTGATGTTTTTGATAGCATCTTTCTTGATTTCTGCCTCATAGTTTGTTATACTTGGAACGTAATTATAAAAATCATTCATATTCGTTCTCTCCTTTTCTTTGATTTTTGATTTCCGGTTACATTCTTACCATACCACACAATAAAGCTCTCTAATGTCACAAGCAGGTGCGACAACCCTGTAGCCATTTTTCCTCAGTGTTTTCAAGCATTTTCCAAAGGAGCAAACACCATGACTGATGAAAACATCTTCAAAAAAATTGTATTAATTTTAAAACAATCTGCGAACTATAGTATTTCTGTAATCGACAGTGTAAACTACCTACTCGGCAACAAATTAGAAGAAACTGAATCCCATCCATTATCTGAAACCATGCTACAGGATATATCCAATAGCAAAAGAATTCCTTCTCAAACTATTTTAAATTATCTTGCAGCTTCTGATGACTGGAGTCTCTCTAGGCTTAGTTATTTTTATGGTCTTGACCGAGATCTAACTACCTCTGAATCTGAAAGGCTTGTTGCAAATATTTCCGCGTTATATACCGAATATTTTCCCCGCTCTCCCTTAAACAACTTCAGCGATCAAATCAAGGCTTTGATACGTTTACATTTTTTTGGCACTGCTGATACTGCCATATTTCCTAAATATACACAAACGACCATTGATTACTATATTCCTTGGTCTGAAAAGAATGACAAATTACGTAATAGCCTAAAAGAATCAAATATTGTATTTGTAAGTGGTTTCCCCGGCATGGGAAAAAAGCAACTGGTACGGCATTATCTCGATTATGCTCTATCCCATCGCAGCTATCTTCCATACAATATAGCATGGTTAGATGTAACTTCATCGGACTCTTCACTAAAGGCGGCATTCTCTAAATCTCTCACCTTTTTAGGAAATGAAGTTACTGATTTAAACAAAAAATGCGACCTTCTAAAGCAAAAGGTCACACCTGCTATCGTAATTATTAACTGCCCTTTCTTACAAAAGGAAGATTTTGACTTTATTAGTCAGTATTTGGAACCTACAAAAATTAAATATATTATCATTACGCGTACTCCAATAGATAACTCCAGAGTTTCAGTACAGCTTGCCAAATATGATGTACTTGTTCTGAAAAGAATATTTAGTAAACTGCTTCCTAAGAGCAAACTTTTTTCTGGTGACGACTTCAAGACTCTTTGCTCCAGAGTCAGCTACAATCCTTTGGCAATCTCTTTAATTGCTAAAATGCTGAAAAAATCTGATTCAAATAAAAGGCGAAGTTTAAAAGCAGCTCTTTTAGATTCCAAGACATGGCTTTGGCATGAAAAGAATCTTCCGAAAACACATAGTTTTTACAAATCTTCAGATAAAACCGGAGTGTATATAACTACAATATTACAAAGAATGCTGTCAGATTTCCCTGAACGGTTTATGAACAGTAATTTATCCGAACTGGCATTATGGACTAGATATTCAATTCCTATGACATATTTAAAAACAATCGTTGATTTTAAAACTATACATACGGCAATAGAATACGGACTTCTTCAGTTTAACGATAAGGAACGGACAATAATATCGATGCCAACCATACTTGCAGAAACTATACTCAACAAATACCCACTCACTTTTTTAGATTATGAAGAAAAATTCCGTAAAGTTATATATCAGTCCATGGCTATCAAAATCTCGGCTGAAAATTCCGCTTTAGTATATTGCGCTATTTATAACTCTCTTTTTCATTTTCAATATGATACTATTAAATTAAAATCACGTCCATCGCAGAACGACCAAATCCGCATTGATTCATGGAACAGCTTTCTTTCAGATGCAATCCTATACTATTCCAGTCTTGGACACCAAAAATTTTCAGATGACTTAAGTAAGGAATTATATATTACATCAAATCATAATAATGAAATAAGTCAAAAGCTTACGCCAATACAGACAGTGTCAAAAGACTCTGTTGAACTCTCACTCTATTGTACATTTGGTGGTGATAAAGATCACATTACAAAAAGTGTAGATAAACAGCTTTCCAGCTTTGCGCAATTATCTGATTGGGTTAATCTTAAAAATCCTATAGATTTTTTTAACATAGGAAAACAGGTTTCTAATATATTTATGATTACATTTGACCGATTCATTATGCAGATTTATAAAGATATTAAATCACATCTTGCCTATAGTATTCCTCTGGATAAAGTATGCTCTTCTTATATAGCAACGCTTACTCAAGTGGTAAAATGTTCTTCCCAGAACTCTTTACCGGAAACAACCACTTGTTATGTGAATATGATTTATCACTATCTCTCGGCTGTATTTTATCCAGAATACAAAATGCATTACATAAAATTCGGTGAAGAATACTATCACGTACTAAAGGGAAGTCCTGTGGCATCCTATGACTTAAAATTTAAAGCTGACCTGCAACGTTTCTTCCATATACTAATGCAAAGTTATCATCCCTTTGTATATTGTCACTTAATTCCATCTGCAGATACATATATCAATTTTTCTCATACTTATAATGAATTATATCTGGAATGGAAAGATAAAATATGCAGTAGTCAGAATATCCAGTTCCTTTTTACTGTTACTAGTTTCTATCTGAAAATGTTGGATATTCCCACTAACTATGCTGCATACAATCCTAATACTCTGCTTAAAATTCATGACGCATTAAATCGTTTTGAGAATCTGCTTACCAAGCATATTTCTTCATCTGAAGAAGAATATGAATCAGCCTTGACCGCACTTAATGACTGTCGTGAGCTTTTAAAATTAATGGATTTATCATATAAAACCAGAACACCTAAATAGTATCTCGTTGCTGATTGTGCCCAGTTTTTTGGAAACTTTTTAAAATTTTTCATCAAAAAGGCAGGTTTTTTCCTGCTTTTTGTTCTTTTTCTATTTTTTATTTTCTAATTTCTGGGCACACTTGCTTCTACACATCACGTTATGTCATAACCTCTACCTTTTGATACACCAGTTTCTACATCAGTTCCGGTGTATCAAAAGGTCCGATTTTCTTTTTGAAATATGCCTCAAAACGAACTGGCTTTTTGATTCATTTTTTCTCAAATTCTTTCACTTTCCGATAGAAGCTTGCGCTTTTCATTCCCAACATCTCCATTGCCTTGCGTGCTGTAATGTTTCCTCTTTTCCATTGCGAATAAACTTCAGTAAAATTATCTGGAACAGATAATGCTGGTCTGCCAAGATGCTTTCCAGCTTTCTTTGCAGCGTCTATTCCCTCTCTCTGTCGTTTACGTATTGTCAGTCTCTCCTGCTCTGCGATACTCGACAAGACTTCTATCAGAACATTCTGTATCATTTCCAGAATCCATTGTTGCCCCTCCGGTACTTCTACTAATGATGTAGGCAGATCAAGGATTTTCAATCTGACTTTCTTCTCTTTAAACCATTGCAGTTCCCGTTTAATATCTTCCTTATTTCTGGACAAGCGATCAAGAGAAGTTACATATAAAGTGTCTCCTTCACGTAGTCCAAGTCTCCCTTTCAAAGCCTGATAGCCTTCACGCTCTGTGTTCTTACCACTGGCTTTATCCACCACAATATTTTCCTCTGAAACAAACTCTTTCAAAGCCAGAATCTGCCTGTCAAGATTCTGTTCTGTACTGCTTACTCTTGCATATCCATATTTCATTCTAATCTCATTTCCCTTATTATTTTCTAAATTCCTATAAAAAATACACTCTCATCCTTTGCTTATTACGGTGCAGAACTTCCTCGTTCTACACCGTATATACCTCATTCTACGAGATTTAATCGGAAAACAGAAACTTCATAGGCTCTCTTTTCGACTTTTTCACTTGCTTCCATTTTCTCATATTCCCTGCTCTGTATTCTGCCAGTTACCTGTACCTGATCTCCAACTTTGAGTCTGGACACATATCTTGCATTTCGCCCCCACACAATACATGGAATATAGTCAGTTCTTCCATATTCTCTGTTTACTGCCAGCAAAACATCTGCAATTTCCCGCCCCAAAGGTGTTTTCCTATAAACTGGTGCCTTACACAAAAATCCCTGCAGGAATATTTCATTCATGCTTCCAGCTTCTTCATCTGAATCCCAAATATCCAATTCTTTTACAAACGTGTGAAGTAACAGGCAGGTCTTTGTTTGCTCATGACTATTGTATGATCTAAATTGTCCAGTCACACAAACTAACTGTCCTTCATAATTTTTCGTATCGTCAAGCAATCGTTCCGATAAAAGCAGTGGAATAAGGTCACATTGACCACTCTGCCGATTCACCTGCAGTATTGTCCTGTAAAAAGCTTCTCCCTTATGTTCCATCTGAAATTTAAACGGTGCTACGATTTTTCCTGCCAGCATAACTTTGTTATTATCACTCTTACCATCCATATTCATCCTCCAAAATTTGCGTACAGAAATAGAGACAGGAACAATTCCCGTCTCTATTTCTATTACTTCCTTTTCTACTCCAGCATCTCAATCTGATCTGTTTCTGCATTATAATAATAAATATGCTTAGTAAGCACATCACCTTCCGGAGTTGCTTCCTTTATGGTATCATCCAGCACTGATGCCAGATCTTCTGGTCCTATCATCCTTGCATTATGTACCATCACCTCATGTATGCTTGTGAATACCAGATACAGTTCATCTGTATTTATTTTATCGCAGAATAATCTTGCAACACCCGGATAGAATATTGCAACCGCTCCATTTGTTTTCTGCCCTGTACTCAGGCAGTTTCCCATTGCATTCTGGAACGGGATATAATCAGGAGCATCAATATCTTCCCCATCATATTCAGGATTCAGGAGCATCTTCATCATGTCATATACTTTTGGCGGCATCATTGATGCAGTATTCTTCAAGGCAGCCATAAAAACATCCTCATTCTCCAAATCCCATCTTTCCACACATTGTAATGGTACTTTAAGGCTGGTCAGCATCCCATCTTCATCAAAAATTTTCATATACAGGGTAAGTGCTATATCTCCATTTCGTTTATAAAAAGAGTTTTCCAGCTCAGTTTTATTCTTCTCAAAATTGATCAGTCGGATAAACAGGTTTTCTTTTACCTGCTCATAATCTTTTAATTTCTTCAGCTTATCCGGCACACACATATCATCAAAGTTTTTTACTGACTTCTTTACGTCCCTTATAAGCGCCGGGAATGTTATTTTTCTCTGTATCCACTGGTTATAAGATTCTGCTGTAAACAGCCGTACAATATTGGAACTGCCATTATCTTCACTCATATATACCCAGATACTGTCCTGTGGCATTTTCTCATCTGATTCATGAAACTCTGTCTTTAATCCTGTCTCTTCTTTGATCTCTGCCATTAACTCTTCTACAAACTCTCTATACTCCATCATGTTCTGTTCCTCCACTTCTTTTACTTTATGCTGCTGTTTTTGTTCTCTTTAACCCACTAAGTGCTCTTTTATAGATATTCTGATCCATTTCCTTTACACTTGTGATCCCATATCTGCTCAGTATCTTCTGTACCGTCACTCCGGTCCTTCCCAGTTCTGCATACAGGTTCTGGATATCCTGATCTGATATCATCTCTGCCTGCTCTTCCTTCTGGTCTGTTTCTATTGACTGCCGGGATGCGGAAGCTGTCCGATATGTATATACTGTTTCCCCTCTCTGGTTTACGATCTCCAGATCTGTGATCGTCTTATCTGCAGTAGTGTGTATATTCTTCACGGAAAATCTATCCTTTACATACTTCTTCCCATTTTTATCACCCACCTGTACTTTATTTATGGGAATATAAATAAAAGGAGCTGAATACAGCTCCCTTCCAATCCCGATATTAAAGCAGGCTCTCTTGAATGAATCTGATGCAGCACCTTTGGCTTTCTCATAATCACTTTCCGTTCCCACATCCTCTTTTTGCACCCACTGCTGTTTTTCATCATCCCAGATACTGAGGATGCAGTATAACTCACTGCCGATCATGTTATGTCTCCTCTGCCATCCAAATATGCCAAATACCTCATCCAGTATTGTCTGATCTACCCTGGCATTTTTATAAAGGAGCAGAGTAATCCCCTGCTCCATGACGGTTCCCACGCGGCATTCTATCTCTTCAGGATTTAGATTCCTGATCTTTTTTTCTGCCATAGCCTCTGATTTCTCCTATAATTCTTCCATAATCCAAGATTCTTTTTATATGGATTGATACTGCCGGATTCTGTAAATACATCCTGGCATCTTTTACACTGCTTTTTAATGTTCATCAATCCCATATGAATCTTCTCCCTAAAGACAACTATTTTATTTTCCCTGTTTCATTTCCCCCTTATCAGTTATCGTATAAATATAGTTATGAGTATCAATATGCAGATGTTTCTCCCCTCTGGATACAAGTTCCAGTTCACTTTGATGCACAGAATCTATTTCTAATCCCAGATCCATTTCTTTATTTAATTCATACGGAACTACTGCATACAACAGATTCCATACAGTTCTGTTCAGGCTCTCCTTATTCGGTGCACCGCTTACTGCATATAATTTATCGGAAACTTTAAATTTCACGATATCACCGTTTTTAAACTCCGCAGTCTTTTTATAATCTCCGATATCCCTTTGTATCGGTTCGCATCCGTAGACATTTTCATATCTTTTACTTTTTCTTGTTTTGAAATCGTATCTGTATTCCACATAATCTACGTATTTCAGATATTCGCCATTGGCTCTGATATCATGGTCAAAACATAGCATATCCACGGAACCAGAATCATATCCTGCCGGATCAAATTTGTCATTAAGTATTTTGATATAAATATCGTATTCGTCATTTACCAGATCATACGGGCATTCTTCCGGATCATCAGAATCAATTCTTTCGTATACATCGTCAAATATCTCTGATATATATTTTTCTGCTTCTTCTAATGTCTCAAATAAATCCTGATGTGACTGCATCCAATACCTGTCATCTTCTGTATGATATTCCCCGTTTGGATATCTTACTTTCACCAGACAATTAAATACCGCTAATATATTTTTCATGCCAATTCCTCCGTATCTCATATTGATCATTATACTACATTCCTTATGCAATCGTCAGCTTCCTGTATGAACTGCTATTACTATACTCAGCAAATACCTCCGGCTGTTCTTTGCGCAGTCTTTTGCTGTCCAAAGATTCCCTGCTGATCTTCTTCCATGAAACGACAGTTCCATCCACCTCCCCGGTTTCATATCCTCCCATTGCCGCCTTGATCTGGTTTGCAAGACCTGTTTTCTGCTTTTCCAGCTCTTTTACCTTACAGTCAACATCCTGATATTCAGCCAGTACAGACTTCATATCCTCCTGTAGCTGGATAGAACCCTCAATGGGATCACTATATTTTTGATTCAGATAATCCCTGGTAGCATCAGAATCATCCATGACAGGCTCCGTATCTGTAAGCACACAGCCTTCCCAGAACTCCTTTTCCCTGCTGATAAGGTTCCTTATCAGTTCTTCGTCCCTGTAAATAGTATGAAACACAAACTTATTGCCACCGATCAGTGCTGCAATGTATGCTTTGTCCATCCCACACACTTCTAGATAATGCTGTACCTGTAAGATGTATTCTTCCGGTACCCCGTCTTCCCACTGTTCTGCCTTATACTGGCTTGCTGTCTTTACCTCAAAGATACATTTCTCACCATGTTCATCCGTAACAATCCCATCTACATCTGCAAACAGATATGGATAGTCTTTGTGAATAATCATAGCATGTTTCTGACGTACCTTTAATCCGGTACGGTTCATAAATTCCTTACGGATGATCGGCTCCATCACATTTCCCCAGTAAGTATATTCATTCCCATCATCTGTAACTGGCAGTTTTCCTGTCTTTTCTTCCCAGAGCTGCAAGATGCTTCTGTATGGATTCTTCCCCATAATGACCGAAGCATCCGAACCTCCGATTCCTCTTCTTCTAAGCTGTAACCATTCTTCCCTTGTCATTTTTGCTGTTGGTACTGTATTCCATTTCATAATCCTGTTCCTCCTGATTCTCTTCTTTTACCCTAATAACGTTCTCCTATGCAGCACATACCATCTGATATGCTTTGTCAATCAGCGGATTGCCTTCTACAGTTCTTGAAAATACATTTTCCTTGTAATTTGTCGTTTTTCTCAAAGGGGCTGCATGTGTGGCAAAATCGGATACTGCATTGATAAAACGGTAGGCATTTTTTCCTACACCCTTTAAATCTGGGGCATCAAAGTAACGCATCTTCATATCCTCCTGCAGACGGATGATATTTTTCTTCTGCTGTGCTGTCATGTTCTCATCCAATGGCAGCAAAATTTCAATATAATCAAGTACCTGCTGATCTGACATTCTCTTCATTCTCAGGTCCTCAATTTCCTTTCCCAGCTCATCCATATAAGCTTCTGCCTTAAATAGCGTATCTTTGGCTTCTTCCAGTTTTCCCTGTATATCACCGGTATGAATCATAGACCAGGAACGCTTTGCAGAGGATAAAGCAAGGTTAAGCGTGTTGTTGCACACGACTCTGATCGGTGTCAGTGCCACCTTGATCGCACCGGAACCATCATGGGTATTGGAAAATACCAGATACGGACTGATCCTTTCCCCGGTAATAATGTAATCCTGTGGCATCCTTGCAAGGAGCCATACCTTTTTTCCTCCCTGCAGGGAACCTGCTGTCTCGTAACGTACACCTTCACCAAGAAGACTGTCCGTAAAACTGAATGCTTCTTCATTCTGGATAACTTTGTAACGGTTCGTTACCACCCCCAGCACCTTGCGGTCACTGTCCCGTACATTTGCCTTGTATCCCTCGATCAGTTCATTCGCTTCTGTATATACCGGCTCCTGAACAACTTTCCAGTTCAGCCCTGCTACTTCCAGAGCTTCTTTAGATGCTGGTACTGTAAGTACTCTTGTTCCTAATCCATGCCATGGTGTTTCTCTTACATAAAACATTGTCTCAATATTAGCTGCCATAATCTTTTCCTCCAATTTTCTGATCTTGTATTTATTCATAACTGTATTCTGTTTCATTTTCATTGAAGCTGTAAAATGCTCCATCCCCACCAATAATGATGTGATCCCGCAATGGGATGTCCAGATACCTTCCTGCTGTTTTCATTTTTTCCGTAAGCAGTCTGTCCTCCCTGCTTGGCTCTATACTGCCTGACGGATGGTTATGAAAACAGATGATACCTGCAGCATTGCTGATGATCGCAGTCTTGTAAATCTGCGCCATATCTACATGGCAGTAATTCACACCGCCTTTTGCAACCATTTCCATTGCCACTGGCTCATCATGCCCGTTCAAAGTACACACATAGATCATTTCCTTATCCGAACCTTTGAAAAAAGAGGCAGCAAATTCTGCCGCCTCTTCTGGTGATGTGATTGTTCTCTTTCCGTCCTTACTCCCATATAATACAGATCCTTCCCTCACTATACAGGTCCGTACACAAATGACACGCTTTTTCATGCTGCCTTCTCCTCTGTGATATTTAACATAGCTTCAATTTCTTTCAATCCCTGCTCCATGCTGCTTTCCAGTTCCATCTGAAACGAATCCCCTGTTTTCATCCACCTGCGATAAAAGAAATGCAGGATATCCGGAATTACCAGCAGGCATTTCAGGATATCTGTTCCCATCTTCTCTGACTTCTCGATCAGCGTTTCATAAATGGAAAGCATACAGTTGATCTCATATGCCTTACCAAACACCGCTTCAGGATTCATTTTCAGCATTCTCTTCTTGTAACGTTTCTGTTCCAGATTCAGACGCAGACAGAAGATCTCCGTCAGTTCCTTTTTCTCTGTAGACTTTTCATTCTCCACCATTCATTCACCCCTCACTCATTTTTGTTTTCATTGATTGCTTCGCCGATCATACGGAAAACCTCACCGGCAATCTTAAAAAGACTTTCTATCCAGTTCATTCGCAGATTTTCTCCTTTCCCGAGACTAAAAAAGAGAAGCAGTCTGTTATAACTGATTCTCTTTTTCACTATGATAGTATATAATTCAAAATTTTTACTTTTGCATGTATATAAGTAGTTCCTATTTTCTTTCCTGTATACATCTCATTCTGATATTTTTCCATTCCTAGCTGATTTGCAGACTATTCACATATTGCTAATCACCTAATATTAATAAATGAATACTCTAAAACATCTAGGTGCTGCCGTAATTTCAGCATTTAATTTGGAATAATATGCGCTTATTCCTGAATAATAAGTTGAAATTGACGAAATATTTTTTATATCATTAATTCCATTTATTACATTCTCTACACCTAATTCACATGATCTTAAAGTACTATTAATACTGTTAACTGAAGATTTCAGTAAAGATATCTTATCTTTTATTTCAGAAACAGTCTTATATGCCTCATATTGGGTTTCTTTGATTGTATTTAAATATTCTACAATCTTATCAAAATTCGAAATTATTCTATCCGCTCTTATTTCTGCTTCATATAAATTATATGCACCCGCGCTTCCAGTAAGCTTATTGCATCTTCCAGACAAAAGATATTCGTATATAGCTGTAAGTGCTGCTATATTAAAATATTTAGGATATATTAAGTCAGATTTTTTTATATTATTTCGTATATGTATTAATTCTTTTAGTTTCTTCTCCGCTTTTACTATTTCATCTTTAATCACTAATAGTGCTAAATAACTTTGAGTTTTTTTGGGTGAAATAAGCTTATCAATCGCAATTATTCCTTCCATTAACTTTTCACGTTTTTCTGCATATTCTTTTCTTAATTGTTCCTTTTTCATAGTATTCTGCTTATTAATTTCAACAATTCTTTCTTTAAAATTTTCTCTAGCTTCTTTACATCTAATTTCATAAAGAGACAATTCTGCCTGGTACTCTTTCAACGCTTCTCCATATTTCTCCATTGCTTTCTCATATTCTATCATTTTGAAATTATAAAGTTCCATAGAATTCTTATATGATTCTTGCTTTTCAAAATTTCTTTTCAAAACTGCAGACCTATTAAAAAATCCAGGCTTTTCATAATTAGGTTCATTAGGTTTTTGCAAATTAGGCTTTAATGGAGTCTTTACTTTTTGTGGTTCTATTAAACCTTCTGCTTGATAATCAAAATCATTCTCTGTCAGTATTTTATATTGTTCATCCAAAAAATATTCTTTTTCTTCCAATCTCATAATAGGGATTAACTCTGTAGCAATTAATTGGTATTTCTCAACTCTAGCTGCTGTTTCAAGATTACTTCTATCAAAGTACAGTTGCGATAAGTAATTTGATAATATTTGTATATTTTTTTGTATATCTATACAATATTTAACAACTTCTATAAGATTTATATCTACTCTACTAATATCTATGTCTGATAACGGCGCATTTTTGCATTCTTCGATAAACTTGTTATATAGATCAACAGGATTCCCTATTGTAATTAATGAAAACGGATTCTTTAAATATTGCTGCCAAGATTTGCATATAAGTAATATATTTACATTTGTATAACGATTATCATCGGATTCTTCCATTATTTCATCTATTAAAGTATGTGTCTTATTATATGAGTCCATACGTTCAATGGAATTCTCTCGTTCATTTCGAACACATTCATAATATTTTCTTTCTGCTTCAAAATATTCCTCGGCATTATTAAAAGAGTTTTTTCTCTCTACAAAATCATCTTGTACAAATACTCTGGGGGCTTTTTTAGCGAATACTCTAAACACCAAATCGTCAATAAGTTCATAATTTTTTTCATTATCCTCATCAAACATCTGATAATACTTCCTATCGTTTGATATTTTTAGATTATTTTCTGATATTTCAAACATATCATCTATATTATTCTGAACATTATCCTGAATATTATCTGAATACTCTATTACATCTTGATCTTCTATGGGCAATCCACAAATGTTACAATATATTTCTCTATTATTAGTATGAAATAATCGGATTTTATTCTCTCTTTTCTGTAATTTTTTAAATTCTTCTGTGTAAGAAATCCAAAAATGATACTCTATCTTAGTCTCATCTTTGTCCTTATATTCTTGCATTTTATGATATTCGCATTCTATAACATGATGATTTACTAATACTAATAATTTAGACATATACTTCTGCACATCTTCATTTTTTTTAAAAATCTTATGAAATTCATAATTTTCATTTAATAATCGGGGAAACATAGTAGTTTCACTTTCATCAAAATTGATCTGTTCTATTCCACATCGTGGACACTTCATAAAAATCATAATTTTTCCCTCCTCCATATTCCATAATAAACATATTGTAAGCTATCTACTTATTTTTAGTCAACATAACAGAAATAAATATTATTTTTTCTCTTTAAAGCATTTCTTTAATCTACGCATAACCTTCTCGCACTACATACCTTAATCTTGTTATAACAACCTTTCTCCACATTATTTTTTATTCAATATTATTTCTACCCTCACTTCTACTAATCCCTCCATAAAGTTACGCCATTCTTTCCTTACCCAAAAAGTATTTTTAAAACGATAAAAAAGATAATCCAAATTACTCCAAACTGGTAAATTCATCAAACGGTTTCCTCAACCAGGAAGCCGCAGGCATCTTGCAAATATCTGGCAAAGAGTACCTGGTATGTGACAGTACGTTCCTGGAATAAGACCTCCAAGGATAAATCCAGAGTTTACAGTCCATATTCCACAATGAAAAAATTTAAGACAAAAAATAGTTTCTCTTTCTTAGATAAAAGCGGCGGCTGAAATAGTCGTCGCTTTTATCATGCGTCACTGTTGCATAAAATATCCTCAAATGCCAATTCTGAGCATTTGAGGACAACCGTATTTAGCATCCAAATATACACCACCCTTGCATTACCTGTTAATTTTCAGATAATGCAACAATCAGTGTTCTTCCTGTCATTCAGAAAACACTGATTCCCACCCAACCGAATATTGCTGTTTTTCTAAAGCAATAATATTCGGCCTGTGCAAATATCAGCCGGTTTTATCTGATATCCGCACCCTAGGTGTATATTCCTAATTTCATATATTCTCTATCATTTTCATTACGCATACACTCATCAATTTTAAAGGGATATTTTTGCAATTCCCACCTCTTTCTGTCCTGCGGCTTTAGTAAATTAAAAAAATTAGGATGTGGCGAAAGCTTCTGTTAGCTTTCAGAAGCTTCCGTCACATATATGTTACTCTCTTGTTATTCTTTAATCTCCTCCTCATCTTCGGTTTCTTCTTCCGCTGTAATGTTAAGATAAGGCTCCATATTCAGTTCTGCCTGCTTGCAGGGATAATTAGAAAACACATAAACTGTACAGTCCTCTCTTAATACTCTTGCTCTTCCAATAGCCTGTTCTAGTTCTGTTTCGATAAGGAATAACTGGAGATTCCGCATGGATTTATCAGCAAATGTCATGATGCGAAATTCGTAATTGTTTCGCTCTACTCTATGATTGGTGATGTTTCCTGCAGTATTATAACCCAGTGCTTCACCCAACAACTTATACAGAGCAGGTCTGTTATGTGGTGTACCCACAATTGCAATATCTTTACCTTTCAGATTGTCAAAGCCTTCTGTCTTGCCAAAATGGATATCCAGATCCGTATCTATCATCTTAAAAGATATAACAGACACATCGCCTGCAATTTCTTTAATCTTCTGCTGAACTTTTTCAGTCCCTGCAGTTTTTATGCACTTCCGGCTCATAGTATGCGCTGTATACTGGATAACATGTCCTTTATATTTTACTTCTGGAATGTTCCTAAAGCGTATCCTCTCACCTCCGCCAGATACATCTTCATATAATTTTTCATTAACAGAAGCCGATAAAATAATCATTTTTCTCGGAGGAAGTTCAAATTTTTCACAGAACATGATTTCCTCATGTACACGATCCATAACTACACATGAGCTTTCCAGAAGCAGCGGCAGTGGTCCATTAATCTCATTTGTTCTCTCATAGAGCTTTTCCAGCTCATATTTATTGGGTTTCACAAATGCAATTTTTTGAGTCTCCTGATCTTTCATATCCAGAATCTGTTTTAGTTTTTCAGTATTACGTGGTGAAAGTATTCTCTTTGTAATAATTGTTTTTACATCTTCCAAAGAAAGTGACCAATTTCTTTTAAACAATGTCACAAGAAAATCTTCATCAATAATGATTTCATAACTATCCAATGTATCTAACTTCATCATCTGAAAATAGGCATGAGTTGTCACAATACACCGTGATTGTTCTAGCTCCTGCTTTTTTCCTGTCAAACGGTTCAAGTTCTGACGCTGATATTCTGTTAATTTATCATAATTTTTCGTTTTATATTCCCGAATCTGTTTTACTACAAATCGACCAAATCCATCATCATATAGCTTTTTCACCATAGCTTCCAAATCCGGCAGATCAAGTTTTTTAATATTTTCGTAAACACTCTCTGTCCATGTACACTCAATACCTTTTCCCTTAAGCCTCTGGACTATTTCTGCCTGCAGTTTGCAAGTTGGAACTGCAATGATAAACTGCTTGTCTGGTCTTTCCTGTATAAGATTACAGTAAGCTTCCGTTTTTCCAAGTGCAGTTTGAGCTTTAATTACATAAATATTCTCATTTTTCGCATCCACTGCCTCCTGCAAGCATATTTTTAACTGTTCCTGACTCCCTTTCAATGGCAAATAGGCATCAAGACTGGAAAGTTTTCTGATTTTTGAGCTTAAATTAGAGTAAATAGTCGTACATCCACATATATCTGCATAAGGACATCCTTTACTGCATTTCACAGGTGGATGAACTTTTATGTATGTTTCCCAGTCATATTCCCACTTCTTCTTATTTTTTTGTAAATGTTCAAAAAACCAGCTTTTTCCACCTTTTATATATCTGAGATTCGTAGCCAGAACATATCTTTCCATATGACCCAGTTTTCTTTCTTCTTCACTATACTCTTTAAATAAAGGGCAAGCTTCTTTTAATGTATCTTTAGTAATATTCGGCAATACTGATGGTAATTTTTTTATGTGAGTTTGTTCTTCTCCCTCTTTCTTTTTCTTCTGTTTATCAGCGGGAAACATCACGTTATTGCCATCTCTAATCATTTTCCGGTCTTTCAAAGAATCATCTACATACTTTTCTTCAAAAATCCCAAGACGGTTATTAATAACTTCAACGCCAAGACTTTTTGCAAGTGTCTTTAATCTTTTAGTATAATTCTCTCTCTTTTTATCTTTATAATATCTATGAAACCCGTCCACTACATCCATAACAGTTACTCTGGCACATGAATGTTTTTCAATTATTCCTTTCCCACCAAGAAACATTCGTGCAAGTTCTTTACAGTTTTGATCTGCCAGTAGCTCTTTACCGTCTACTTTTTCATCGTTAAACATTTCCAAAAGCAGATTGTTCAACACATCTGCAAGTGCTGGCTCTCTAATCCAGTCATCTAAAACAAAAACAGCTCGAAATTTAGAATTTTCGTCGCTGTTTCTCAAAGATTTGTATGTAAATGTAAATGGAATACCATATTTTTTTAGTCTTTTCTTGATTTTTTTATAGTTGGGATTTTCATCAAAATCCAATACCAAAAATATCTGTTTTTCAAAGTGCTCCTTGTCTCTTATACCATCTTTCACAAGGGCTCTGGTAAATGCTCTTCCGTTTTCTCCAATTTCATGTATAATTTTACTCATAGAAAGATTTTCTCTATGCCTCGCAACTCGATTACTAATAACAGCAAATACAGGGTCGTTTTTTCCAGGTTTTTCGTTTACCTGCTCAGGATCAATATTAATCTGGTATTTTCTCATATTTTTTACCTCTTTTTCCCAATAAATGCACTCAATATTTCTTTCATCACTGCAAATTACGTTCTCTGAGATACTAAGATGGCAAAAAAATGACGATAGTGTAAATTTATTGATTTATATATATACGATTATAACCTTTACACGTCGTTTTTTCTTTGCCACGCTCTCTCAAAATCCATAATTGTATTGATTAGCTTTCTCTTACTCTAAAAAACGTTCAATATTTGTACATTTATTTGTTATATTTTTTACAGCTTTGTTTAGCTCTGTGTTTTTTTCTATAAATGTAAAAAATATATAACCAAGAAACATATTCATAAAAAATATCAGAAAATAAGGGAGGACGAAATCTTGACAAATTCATTTTCATTTTATAAAAGCACATCTGATTCGTGCAGTGATCCAATAGACATTATGACTGTTGCTGAAGTTGCTGCATTTCTCGGTGTCGGAAAGAACCGTATTTATGAATTACTTAACAAGGGAACTATTAAAGGATTCCGAATGGGATCTACCTGGAAGATCAGTAAGATGGCATTAGAAGCTTATATTAGAAAAGCATCAGGACTATAACATTAATGTAAAATACCGGATTGAGTTTTATCCTGCTCAATCCGGTATCCTTTTTTATTGCTACCATTTCCCATATAATACTGCCGTAGAGATAGCATGTCTCTACAGCCATTATTTTTTCATGTGTATCCAACTTAGATAAGCATTATTATAATCTGTGATAATGCTCATAAATCCAGATTTCTAAAATCAATAGACAAATCCTTGTATATTGCTGTCGGTACAGTATCTTCAAAAGAATATTCATCAATACTGTTATGCTCAAAATTATATACAATTGTCCGATTCTTCATCGGATCTACAATCCAGTATTCCCTGACACCTGCTGCCTGATATTTCAGCAACTTTACAAGATAATCAAGCTGTTTACTGGACGGAGAGACAATCTCTATAATCCAGTCTGGAGCGCCCTTACATCCCCGATCATCCAGCTTATTCTTATCACAGATCACGGAAATATCCGGTTCAACATAGGTACCAGATGTTTCATCCAGATATACTGCAAATGGAGCCGCATATACCTTGCAGCTGCCTTTATGGGAACGTATATACTCTCTGATAGTACCGGAAAGCTCCATGGATAAATCCTGATGCTTCCTGCTCGGTGGTGCCATATAATAAATCTGTCCATTAATCAGCTCTGCACGTTCGCCATCCGGAAGTGCATAAATATCAGCTATTGTATAAGTATGCTCTTTTGGTAAAGCCATGTTCTCACGCTCCCTTCCTACTTTCTATAGTTGTATTATAGTCGATTGCCTTAGAATAATCAACGAAAAAACCGGATTGAGTTGACGTTCTCAAATCCGGTTCTTTATTAGTAATCACTGCATTATTTTCAAAATACTGTATCATATATATAATTTCTTAGTTCTCAAAATATTATCTGTTTCCTTTGTAACTTTATCAATTACGTCATCATTAACAAAATCATACTCCGATACTTCATCTTTTAAAATCAATTTTACTTTACACAATTCAAAAAGTAACTGTGCTAATAATATAGTATTCTGTGTTATCAGCTTCTCTTCATCATCAAAATCATCCCAGTCTTTTTTTCCTTTTCCCCAGACAATTTTTCTTAATTTTTCAAAATGCCTTTTATAGCTCGCATTCACAATTATTAAGCTATCATCAAGTTTCTTTGCCGCTTTGTAAAGCTCTTTTAAGTACACACACGCCTCATCAAGTTTCTTTTCCAATTCTACTGTTTGTTTCCATGTCTTATCTGCTAAATAAGATAAAACCTCGCCTAAGGAAACAATACTACTTACTGCTGCTATAGGTCCCAATACTGTACCACCTATTACTAATGCGGCTCCACTTGTTATTCCAGTCGCAGTATCTGCTACTTTTTCTAAATAAACACTAGCTTTAGAGGATACTCTTCTCAATTCTTCCATATCAAATTGGGACAAATCTATATTATCCGATTTATATCCTTTGAATTCTGGTCTTTTTTGAATCCGTTCAATAGTATCAGAAAATGTCTCAAACTTTTGCAGAATTTCAAGTTCTCTCATTTCTATTTCATTTAGTTTTTTACATGTAATTCTTTTTTGTTCCTCGAATCTATCTACATTTACTTTCTGAATATTTATTGCTCGTTTCATTTTACCACCAGCATCTTTTACTTTAGAGACACCAGTAACTTTACCTATCACAGCCAATACTTCCATTCCTTCCTATTGACCTTCTTTCCAAAATAATTCCAAACTATGCCTAAATCTGTAATGAATCCATAAAATATTAGATTCTCATATAAAATATTTATTTTGTCAACGTCAACATTGCCATAGCTTCTTTATGACCTTGCGCAGCCGCTTTTTTATACCACGTAACAGCTTTTGCTTTATCTATAGTGCATCCTCTTCCGAATTCACAACATGTTCCAACTTTATACTGGGCTTCCATATTCCCATGTTCCGCTGCTTTTTCATACCACATAAATGCCCTTTGTTTGTCTTTGCTACATCCATATCCGTATTCATAGCATTTTCCAAGTTTTAACTCTGCTGGCATATATCCAAGTCTAGCAGAATCATTATAATATTTTACTGCCATACACTGATCAGCTTTACAGCCTCTTCCTAAATAATAATCTTGTCCCATATTAAATAAATTTTTTGCTGTTTCACTTGACGTATTGGATATATTCTTACGTAATTTACTGTTCATAAAATCATCAGCTTCCAAAATCGAACTGTTAATTGCATATGTATTTACCATATTTTTGTTTTTTGCTTTATCCTCAAGAACCATTTTTACCTTACACATCCTATATAAAAGCGCAACTAATAATACCGTATTTTGAGTTACTAGCTTCTCGTCATCTGTAAAGTATCTCCATTCCGTTTTATTATTAATTACCACAATATTTCTAAGTTTCCTCATATGTTCTTCATAATTAAATTCCACAAGCTTTAAACTGTCGTTAAACCTTTTCGCTATGCTATGTAATTCTTTTAAATAAGAACATATTTCGGCAACTACTTTTTCTTCTTTATCCACTTCATCACATATTCTATCTACTTTCTCAGATATTGAATCTCCTGCCATATTAAAAATAAAACCACCTAATAACATTCCAATTCCAAGAGTAGATGCGCTTAACACAGCACTTCCTAAAGCAATTCCACCACCTCCCGCAGCTAAAGAGCCACCGCCTAAGAGTGCTAAAGTTGCATTGGTTGCAGCTGCACCCGAAAGACTTGCAATCGCAGTCCCTGTTGAAGCACTTCCAAGTGCAGTTACCGCTGCTGTGGTTGCTCCGGCTGCCGCAAATCCCCCTGCAGTTCCAAGTGTAGCTCCCCCAAGCGCCCCAAGAAGAACTCCAGCACCTACATACGCTTCCTTTAACTCTTTCGCATTATACTCAGGTAAATTAACATTCTCTTTTTTATACCCCTTAAATTCCGGTCTTCCCTGTATCCTTTCTATAATATTAGAAAACTCCTCAAAACTTTTCAAAATTGTAAGTTCTCTTTTTCCAATTTCATCCATTAACGTACAAGTAGCCTGATTTTGCATTTGAAATTTATTTATATTATTTTTATGACGAATCTCTGCATCTTTCTTAGCGCCACTCGCCTCGCTCATTTTTGACATACCCTGAACTGTATCTATTACACCTTTTCCACCTGCAATAATACCTATTGCCGCCAATATCGCTGGTACCATATCACTTTTTCTCCTGTTCTTTCATTTTTTTGCATATTTCATAATTAATCTTGTAATATGCTTCTAATGACATTACATTTTTTAAAAATCTGTCATAATATTCATCCACTCTACAAATTAAAGGTCTGGAATCATAAATCGAGCATATATTTTTTTTTAAATATTTACAAATTCCATCTCCCCTATCTAGGTCAAAATACTCACCTATTTTTTTTAGATTCTTGCAACAACTTCCACATTTATCACATTCAAACACTATTCAAATACCAACTTCCCTTGTTTATTTGACATATGCGTGTCAAAATCTCCATTCCATGGTTTCTTAATCCCTAGTTCTTCAAATTTTTCAAGCAATAATTTATTCAATTCCTCCTCTGAATTTACCTGTGTAAATATTCTCACCGCTCTTTCAAACTTCTCAACTTCTTCTTTATATAGCGTCAAATCAATCTGTTTCAATTGTTCCAGATACTGTGTCAATAGTTCATTGATTCTTTGATATGCATCAAGTTGTCTTTGAAGATCATTTGTCAGATTTACTCTAATACATACTTCTTTTAAAACTAAAACAGCAAATCTTACCCATGCGCACAAGTTCATTCGCATAAAAAACATTAAAAAGTTTCCACCTGACTTTACTCCTGCATCTATACCATCCATCACACATAATGTCCCATTTCCTATAAGAATCATCACTCTTAAATCCGCATTTCTAGAAGAAGGAATACATTCTTTAAATGATTTATGATACTGAAAATGTCTTCTCAATGCCCAAATAAGTCGAATTGTAAGCTCCGTAACCACTATTGGAATAGCCTGCGTCATCCCAAACCTAAAATCATAGCTCATTACTGGTGAGTTTTTATCCTCTTGATACGTAAATGCCATTTGTGCAATTTCAGCTAAAGTTTTTCTTTCTTCTCCGACTTTAAATTTTCCAAAATTACAGAATCCGAAGAACTCATAAAAAGGCATCGTAATCCCCATTCCTCTGTTATGATTTCCACTACTACCAGCTATATCAGACATCAAATGTCCAAACCAATTTGTTATGCCACACATTATCTTCATTATAAAGTTTCCACCTTTTAGTTCAAAGGTATCACTTTCTATAGTAATTAGTTGACCATCTGCAATAAACGACGATGTCATAGTAAACTGATTCAAAATTGAAAAAAATAAACCAACAATGTCTGGAGAATGTCCCAGTGACATCATATGATGCATTTTAGGTGATATTATTAATTCATCAACTGTAATGCTCTGGTCATAATTTACTTTAAATTCATCTTCTAAAAATTTGATTGCTTCTTGCACATTGCTAATATTTTTTTCTTTCGAAGAAGGTATTTTTTTTGCAAAAGTTATCACTGCCTTATCAACCTGTTGATCCGTCCACTTTCCCAAAATTCCCTCTTTAGGCATTCCCACCCCAAAAATATCAATTATCCCTCCAATAGCTCCGCAAGCTACTGCAGCTATATAATCATATTTATCACATTTATCATCATATTGTAATAAATTCCGATTGGCTTCGCTTGCTTTAATTAAACTACCTTTTTTATCATCAGTCACATTAATTCCTCCAATTCGTTTAATCCACAGTTATATACACTTTTATTCTATCCATTTAATTCCTTCTTGTCCTCTCATCCACATTTCAGCACCATCTCCAATAACCTCTGCACTAAGCAACCATCGTCCATCTTCCTCTTTTATCACTCTTGTCGTTGGAATTTTATCCAGAACAGCCTCTAATGATGGTCCGCTATACCAAAACTTCAATCGATGCATATCTCCACCAAACATCAATGGGGCACTATCCCTGAATCTCTGTTCTTCAAACTTCTCAGAATAAGGTATATTAAAATGCTCATCTAATACTTTTACATCCTGTATTCTGTCAATCCGATAAATCGTAGGATTCAATTTTTTGCTCTTTTCTTCTCTTATTCCTTTTATATAAGCAAGTAAATAAAAATAATACTCAGAAAACATCACGCCAACAGGTTCCAGAACACGTTTTATATCCTGCTGTCCTTCTAAACGTTTATACTGTATTTCCAGTCTGTTCTGATGCTCTACTGCTTGTGCAAGTTTCCAGATCATGCTAATCAAACTCTTTCCATGATTCGGTCCATAATAATTTATCAATTCATTCGCAAGACACTTCTTTATTTCTTTTCGCTTACTCTCATCGCTACAGAGACTTAATAAATATTCTACGACCTGATTCATTTCTATTCGTGACAGCCCTTTGCTTCCCAGCAGTATTTTCGCTATAACAAAAATCTCCTGATAATCCGGTAATGTATCTTCCTCTTCTGTCATGTAATAGCAGTTACGGTTCCGATCGTAGACAATCTCTTTTCTGCTTTCTCCATCTACCGCCTTTTCAGCCAGATAATTTCTAAGTTCCGTTATGTCTCGTTTAAATGAACGGTCGGAAACTCCTGTAGCATGAATTTCATCTTTCAAATAAATAATTTTTCCACTGGATAATCTATCATACAGACTAAGCACTCTGCCTATTTTTTTGTACTCAGAATCCATATTATTCCATCACCTTCTATGTCTTTTCTCTAACCCTATTATATACTTTGGGTATGTCATTATTTGTCTCTGTAAAGAAATTTTCATATAAGTCTGAATATAAACTATAGTATCGGTTACTAAATAAACTTTATCATCTCGAAGTACATAAATCAAGCCGTTACTATATATTAAGGTGATTAAAATGAACAATAATTATAGTATCGGTCGTAAAATCAGAGAACTTCGACATCATTGTGGATTTACTCAGGAAGAATTGGCTTTTCGTGCAGATATTTCATCCGTTTATCTCAGACAGATTGAAAAAGATGACAGAAATCCTACCATATCAACGGTTCTGAAATTATGCAATGCTCTATCTATTCAGCCTTCTGAACTTTTTGAGTTGGAAACACCTCTTCCACTCTCATCAACAGAAGAACAAATCGTAGCATTTCTTTCTGATAAAACAGAAACTGAAAAGAAAATTGCTCTTGAAATTTTGAAAACAGCATTTCAGCTTAAATCTTAATAATTCTTATCCCTGCTAACACTTATATCTTATCATATATTAGTCCATTTTGCTCTTTGTTTCTTATCATTTTCTCTTACTAATCTCAATAATCGTAAGCATTTTCGAAAAAAATAAAATACACAAAAAACAGTAGGAGAAAAGCCACATTCCTTTCATCCTACTGCTTTGAAAACATAATATTCATTTCAATCTGGAAAAACAAACAAAATTAGTGATAATATACTTTCCTTTGTTTTTCCAGCTTTTCTTTTCATTAAAGATTATATTCCCTATATAACTGCTCACGTCTTTTAGCGTCTGTTGATACAATCGGGATTTCTTCGGTTCTCTGATCCTGAATCAGTCGAGTAATCAGGCTTCCAAGTCGAGTTTCTCCCTGAACCTGTCCGATTGCCTCTCCTTCTGCACGTCCAATTGCTTTTCCCTCTGCTTTAAGTCTTTCAGATTCCAGTTCCAGCACTTTTCCTCCCACAATTTCACCTATTCCTTTCCGGACATCTTCTTTTCGGAAGATATAGAGTGCATTATATACTACCAGTATTTCTTCACATAATTTATAGCATCGTTTTCAGATAAGGAAAATTCTTCTATTACATTTTTAACAGCAGCTTCCTGATCAAGTTTAAATTTCTTACAGGTTCTAATTGCACCAGCAATCATGCCTTCCTGAATTCCCTCAGCTTTAAGTCTTTCAGATTCCAGTTCCAGAACTTTTCCTCCCATAATATCACCTATTCCTTTCCGGACATCTTCTTCCTTACGGAAGATATAATCCGCAATCTTTACAATTAGCTTTGTCAAATCTGTATACAGTTCCGATTTACCTGTCTCCGTCAGTTCTTTCTCCAGATTTACCCGGATTTCTTCGTATTCGTTTAAAAGCATCTGGAATAATTCCGGATTGTCATTAAAATCATGTCCTTTTTTCTCGTATCTCATAATATAAAATGGCAACAGCATTAACAGGTTTTTCTCAAAGATGCTGTCTTTTGTATAATCAGCCATTTTTATAGCAGGTATGGAATATAAATATGTATTTCCATCCGGGAAAACTACATCTGCCTCCAGATAATCCGGCGTGTTTCCAGAACTTCTCAAAAACAATACACATGACTTTGGAAATTCTATCCGGTATCTGCGTCCCTGCTTTTCTGCATGTTCTATGCCAATTGCAAAATCATATTCTATCATCCTTATTACCATTGTCATGTCGTCTGTACTCTGACACTCGATATGGTACATTTTCTTTCCGATCAGCAGACAGGAATCTGTAATGATCTCTCCATCCTCCTGCTGATGTTCATTGCGAAGCTGTGTGATCTTCACATCTTCCGGGTATGATGTATGGAATACTTCATTGATCAGCGGTACTGCCAGATATGGCATCTTTTCGATCATTGTACGAAATACATCATCAAAAATCGTATTATTCATATAACACTCCTTTTTGTACTTACATTATAACATTTTGACGGGTTTTATTGAATACTTAATCTCTTTGAAATTATGTATTTTTATCTTTGGAATCAGTGGCAGATACTGCCTGAAAAATCACTTATAAGAAAGTATAGATTATCGTTTGCATTTTTTACTATACGGCATCTATGGCTATTTATCAAGTCCATTTTGGGCGATTATTTTTCTCTTCTTCCTTATCCCTGGTATTTTCTATGGTATAAGCGTTTTTCCCATGAACTTTAATACATAATTCGTCAAATTGAATGTTTCTGCAATACCGAATTAGTGTCGATTCCGACGTACCGGAACAAAGGTTATGACTTTACGATCACTTCCTCCACTGCCTATGATCACAAATGGATCTATGGCAGGAATATCTTTGCCAGCATTGACCGCATTGTAGATGAACTGTTTGAGAATTATCTTTCCAGACCAAATGTACGTCAGCCAATCCTTACCCAGTACTGTGACGGCAAACAGGTACAATGCCGAAACAGAGGCTGGATGACACAATGGGGAAGCAAGGCACTGGGCGATCAGGGATACTCTGCCATTGAAATCCTACGGACTTTTTACGGAAATGATATGTATATCAATGTGGCGGAAGCAATCTCCGGGATTCCCTCCTCCTGGCCGGGATATGATCTAGATATCGGTGCATCCGGAAATAAGGTAAGACAGATTCAGGAACAGTTAAACACAATCGCAGAAGCTTATCCTGCTGTCCCTGTTGTTACCGCAGATGGAATTTACGGACCTGAGACCCAAAATTCCGTCAGGATTTTCCAGAGCATTTTCGGTCTGGACCAGACAGGGATCGTAGACTATCCAACCTGGTATAAAATCCAAGAGATCTATGTGGCAGTCAGCAGGATTGCTGAGTTGCGTTAGGGTTGTAGCAAAAATATACGTAAAATGGCTGCCTCACCTACTGATATGTTATCTCACATATTTACCGGATTGGCAGCCGTTTTATTACCCTTACAACAGATATCACCTAAAAAAAGAAGCAAATTCATCTATCGATTCAGCAATATAATAATAGCTATCTTCGCTTGAACTCCAATAATATACTTTTCCATTCTCATTATTTACACAATAATAATTATCTCCCGAAGTCAGTACCACCAGCTCTGCTGGGGGTTTGAGATTGTTTCAATCATGTACCTCGTCCGCAAGAGCATATAGCTGTTCCAATGTATAATCTGTCTCCTGTTCCAGCGTCATTTCCGCACCTTTTGTCACGATCAGATGTGTCTCTATTATTTCTTTATACTGCTGCAGTTGTTTCAGCAATTCTATTGTAAGGGGCGCTCCGGAAGCCCCACTCATACCGATGATAAGTCTCTTTCTCATCTTTCTTCCTTTCCTGACTCTTCCGTTCATATTAAAATATGTTTAAAAAATTTTCCAACAATTTGCACAAATTATACCCGTTCGTTTCCTATTTCCTTCGCAATTCTTCTTTTCACATGGATTATTCCAACAAGGAATACGTAAGAAAGAATCCTGTCCAAAAGACTGTTACATCACAGAAACATTGCAGAATAATCTTCTATGATATAAAAAGCTCCCCTCAGTATCACAAATAATAATCACTGAGAGGAGCTGTAATTTCAGAACAGCAGAGCTGTTTTCTTATTAAGATATCTTCTTAGATTAAGAATTTTCTTTCCCAATCTTTACTTTACAATGTTTCCGATAACAGGCAATGCCATAATTTACAATATTCTTCATCCCGTCACTCTTTAACCTTGCAGCATACTGACGTTGTTCAATCTGTTTCAGAGCTTCTGTACAAGCTGCCTCCATTCTGTCTTCCTGAGCATATTTCATCTCGATCACCACTCCGACACGATTCTCCGGAACTTCCAGTAAAATATCACAATAACCTTCACCAAATTCTATATTCGACCAGACAGCCCAGTTCTCCATATGACTTAGCAGCCCCAGTAAAACTCCATGATAAAAATTTTCTTTTCTTCCCTTAACTGCCGTATCCCGAATACTGATTGTATTCCATAAATAGTCGTTAAACAAATCTTCTATCGTTTCTGCATCTCCATCAGGAAAAGCCATGCATAATTTATCAAGCTTCTTTACATCCTCAGATGACTTTTCCTGAAACCATTCCCTGATCTGAAGTTCAAACAATTCTTTAATTTCTCTGTTAGGAATTGCCAGACGTAACTTTCTGCTGTCTATTCTTTCACGTTGTGTTAAATACCCTGTTGTAAAAAGTATACTCCAAAGATTCTTAATGGATTTATCCAGTTCATTATATGTCAGTTCCTGTTTTATTTCTTTTATAACCGTTTCTCCCGAAATCAGGTTTTCGATTTCATCTCTCGTCTGTTTATTCGCTTTATCTATAAAACGACTCACAATGCTGTTGCTGCTGGTATTAGACCAGAAATCTTCTGGTATCGCATCAGGATCTGCACATAAATTTCTGCAATAACTGACCACGTCCCAGGGACAATACACTGCTTTCTTTCCAAACTGATAACCATCATACCATTCCCTGATTGTTTCATGGTAGTCAGAAAGCCCAAAATATTTCAGCATTTCTGCGACCTCATCATCTGTAAATCCAAAGAACTCATCAAACTGCACACTCGTAATTGAAAAAACATTAAAATTATTTAACCCTGTAAAAATGCTTTCCTTCGCAATTCTCAGGCATCCCGTAAGTACTGCAAAAAACAGGCTCGAATTTGTCTTCAAAACATTTCCAAACATGTTTCTGATCAAAGATACCATCTCGTCATAATATCCATACTGGAACGCTTTATCTAATGGCACATCATACTCATCAATCAAAAGAACCGCTTTTTTTCCATAATGTTTCTCCAGTAATACAGTTAATATAAGCAGCGCCTTCTCCATTGTGGCATCAGACATTTTGAAATCGCCATGATCATCAACGACAGTCAATGCTTTATAAGAGTTTTTTTCTTCCTCTGTAAGGCGGCTGCTCTCTGCCAGAGCACTAAGTCTCCACGCCTCCATTCCCAGAGTATTCTTCAGCGATTTCCGGGCTGACTCAAAATTTAATCCCTCCACATTCTTCAATGTAAGCGAAATTACCGGAAACTTTCCCATATATTCTTCACACAGTTCTTTTTCACGGGATACCTTCAGTCCATTAAACAGCGATTTATCACATCCGATTTCCAGAAATGACTGCAGCATATTCATATTCAGAGATTTTCCAAAACGGCGAGGACGTGTAAACAGATTCACTTCTCCCCAGTTATGAAGAAGTTCTGTTATCATTTCTGTTTTATCCACATAGTAAAAATTATGCCGGATTATTTTTTCAAAACTATCTATTCCAATTGGCAGTTTCTTTCTGTTCCGCATATTTTTCATCCTCCTTCATTACCAGATTTTGCAAGTCAAACGGATATTCGCAATCCGCATTCGGTTAAAAAATTCCCCGAAAAACAGCTTCCCTGATTTTAGATAATGATAACATGAAACATTTGTAACGTAAAGCAGGAGTTACTGCCACTTCGAGCCCGAATAAGCCAGAAATAATAACAGCAATTTTTATTTCAGACAGGAATTATTTATGCTAAAATATACCTAATTATAACAATTCCGACGTAATTTCCTAAGCATAACAAAACAGCAGCCATTGCGGTACTGTTTAGAGTATCTCACAATGGCTGCCTGTCTGATATCACAATTTCATTTGTTATTTCTTATACCAGAATTTCTTACATTTCACAAGTACCTTTCCATCCGGAGCATCTGTCATCATTCCAATTTTGAACCTGTAATTTTTTGTCTTTCCGGCCGGAATATTTACATTGTAGGTTTTGGTCGGTGTTGCAGTTTCATCCAGTGGTATCTCAAAATACATCGTTACCTTTGTAATCGTATAACTGGAAGTGTTCTGCATACGGGCAGTTATATACAGCTCTCCTGTGTTCGGATTGTACTCATATCCCTTGTAGCTGACTTTGAGCTGTTTTAGCTTAGGTGTCGCTGACTTATACCAGAACGATAAGCATTTTACCTTCGGCGCTTTATATGGCTGCTGAGTCATTTTTCCAATATAAACCGTCTTATTCACTGTCTTTCCGGGATTGATCGTTACACTGAAGGTCTGGGTTATGGTTCCATCCTCCATAATAGGTATCTCATATCCCATCTTCACTTTTGTAATCGTGTAACTCGAAGTATTTTTCAGACTCAGCTTCAGATATAACTTTGCTGTATCATTGTCATATTCGAATCCTCTGTAGGTTACTTTAAGCTGTTTGGCAGTTGGCTTGGCAGCAGCCGATGCTACCCTTGGGAAAAATAAAAGTGCTGCAACTGCCGCCAGAAGAAAAAATACCAGATAACTTCTACATTTTCCTGCAAATCGATTTTTCATACTCATAAAAATCTCCTCCTCTCTTGATGTGCCATTATAGTTTCAGGCAAATATCAGGAAATACTTTTGATACACCTGATATTTTTTTCAGATTTATTATATATTTACAATACAATATCAGGAAGAAATTTTCTATTAACTATTGGTTAGTTTTTTATAAGCGCCATTACAGTCATCTATAACTTTGATTGTAATTGACCTAAAAAGAAGCAGATCTCCGTTTCTGAACTCAGAAATGAAAATCTGCCAGCTTAACTTATGATACTAACGGCAGTACGTAAGTCACCCAGAACCATGACATAGGCATGATCAGCACCATCGCCGGTATCATGTCCGCAGTTGGAAAGTTCTTCAGCTTCACCATACGAAAACCGGTTGCAAGCATCAGAAACCCGCCACAGGCTTTAAAGTCATTGATCATGCCCGGTGTAGTCAGCGGGAAAATCGCCGTTGCTGCAAAGAACAGGATCAGGAAAATGATCACCTGCGGAATGGCGATCATACACACTACCATTCCCAGGCTGCAGGCAAAAATAGCTGCTGTAAATAAATCCAGAATAGATTTGGAAATCAGCACTGAATGATCCCCGCTCATTCCGGATACGATAGAGCCATAGATTCCTGTTCCGCTTGCACAGAATAATACGATGATCGTCACCAGTGTATTCATAAACTCATCCTCAGAAAGCTCTGAATTTGAATTCTTGATAAATTTGCCGATCACACGCTGCATAACACCGGCACCGGCATTAATCCTTTCTCCAAGATGAATCGCAAGTCCGATTCCAGTACCGATCACAACAGAAAAAATAACCGCCGGCATATTTTCCATCAGACCGATGGTGCTGATTCCCATTCCCATAGAACATACCCCGAATACAAGGGTAATATCCTCTTTGAATTTCGGACTTAATTTGTGCCCCACAAGAGCCCCCAGGATTCCGCCGATAACTATGGATAATGCATTGATAATTATTCCAATAGGCATAACCTTTTTCTCTCTCCTTTATCTTTATCTTTTTTCTTCTTCGTAAATATTATACCCATCTCTGCCATTCTGTTTTGTCTTATATAGTGCAGTATCTGCATTTTTATACAGATCAAGATATCCTGTTCCATGTTCCGGAGCAAATGCCATTCCGGCACTAATGGTAATATTCTTTCCATTCATTTCCGGAAATGTTAATTCTTTAACTTTTTTTATCAAACTTTCGATTCTGGAAACAGCCACTTCTCTGCTGTCCGTTTTTCTCATAAATACTACAAATTCATCACCACCGATCCTGCCGACAATGTCTCCTTCACGAAAATGCTCATGAAGCACTTCACCAAATTTGTGCAGGACTTTGTCCCCTGTAATGTGTCCATATATATCATTTACTTCCTTAAAATGATCCACATCCATGATCACAAAAGTTCCCGGTTCCTGCGGGTGTTCTTGCAGAACATTATGGATCCGTTCTTCTGTACTTCTCTTATTGTACGCGCTGGTCAGTGCATCTGTCTCGGCTGCCTGAATAAGCTGTTTATTCTTTGATCTGTTCTTAACAAATCCCCAAAGGAACAACATGCTTACCATAACACAAAAACCGATTGTAAAAATCAGTTCATATCTTCGTACAAAGTTATAAGATTTCTGCGCTTCAGAAACAGGGATAACATAACAAATCATCCAGTCATTCAATCCCATATCTGTATAGGCCAGATAACGGTCTGAATTATAATCATTTCCAATTCTTATTTTCATCAGTCCATCGGCACCCACTGTAAAATCTTTTTTCACTTCTGTCAGGGACGAATCAAAAATAAGTGTCTGATCATCATAAAATTCAAAAAAGTTATCGCCATATTCAATCTCATGATAGGCAAAATCACCATCATACGCAATAATCTCACCATCACTGGTAGTAATCAGTGTATATCCTACATCTTCAAAGAAATCGTTAAACAGCATACGGCTTAATGCAGTTACGTTATAAGAACCACCCAGAACTCCTATCACTTTTCCGTTTTTCCAGACCGGTACGCCCAGAATTACACGGGTTTCTTTATCTACGCTGCTCTCCAGTGGATCGCTTAGTGTTTCTTTTCCCTCCATTCCTTCCTTAAAATATCTCCTCGAAGATACATTCTTCTCTGCTCCGTTATCATAATGAGCCGTACCATCTGCTTCAATCAGTGCTGTACGCTCTAAAGCAGTTTCCTCTTCAAGTGATATTAACATTTCCATATTTTCATCCGACACAAGTTCTTCGGATTTTCCAATCTCTTTTGCTATACCCCTCAGATATCCATAATGAATATCCAAAATTGCTTTAATATGTTCACTCTGTCTGGAAACATTCGTCTTAATTACTTTCTGCGAGTTACGCTCAATAGAATTCTGCGTGCATACCAGAAATATGCCCAGACTTACTGCTACCGCACACACAAATATAAGAGCAGCAGCTACATACTCCGTGATTTCATTTTTCTTTCTCATAAACATCTCCTTTCACCCCACATTTTTCTGTTTGTCTTTTGTTGGGTTACATTATACACACACTTTCCCGAAACTGCGGTCAAAATACTTTCACTGTTAATCCTCTGTAACAGATTTGTGTAATACATATATCTGTCGCTTAAACCTTCAGGACAATTTTAATATATCAAATCGAACTGTGAAAATCCAGATAAATCGTCAAATTTTCGTCAAAAAAAGACAGACTCTCTATTTTCTTTCAAGATATCTGTCTTTTTAATCATATACATTACATTGGTTCTAAAGTGTGTTTAAACTTTACGCAAGATATGCGTCACATTTTATGGGAGATTTTTTCAAACCCACACTGGTATGCCAGATGATCAGATCAGCTTAACAATATCGTTATACATAACAAATACCATCAGCGCCATCAACAGCATCAGCCCTGCGAAATGGATGCCGCCCTCCACCTGTCTGTTAATCGGTTTTCTGCGGATTGCCTCTATGACAAGGAATACCAGCCGTCCACCGTCCAGTGCCGGAAACGGAAGGAGGTTCATAACTCCAAGGTTTGCAGAGAGCAGAACTGCCAGATTAAGCATATTCATCCACAGGATCATGGTTCCTTCGCTTTTGCTTTCCTCATACGTAGTTCCGATTGCATCCACAATTCCGACCGGACCACTCAGATCTTTCATTCCAAGCTTTCCGCTGACCAGCTCTTTCAGGCTGAGAATCGTTGTACGTACCATATATTTTACTTCTACGGCACCATATTTGACTACATTCAGCCCTTTTGCTTTTTCAGAATACATATTGTAGGTAAATCCTGATTCTGCCGTACGGTATTCTTTTGGTGTAACCGTAATATCATATTCCTGTCCGTCCCTGGAATAGGTAATCTTTACAGACTTTTCTGTCAGCGGATTCTCCTGAATATATTTCTGGTAATCTGCTGCATTTGTAATCTTCACTCCATTAATGGATGTGATCACATCTCCCTGCTGAATCCCTGCTTCCTGCAACGGCATTCCATCCATTACAGATTCCACTGTCATGGCAGAAGTATCATCCCCGTTGAAATTGCAGCCCAGAAGGTATCTCACATTTGTATCCGACTTATAGGAAATGTCCATCTTCTTTCCATCACGCTTAACAGTCAGGTTAATGGTATCTCCCTCTTTCAGCTGGTTCAGATAGGAATATACATAGAGATCTTTTCCCAGATCAATGTGATATCCCTGATAACCGGTAATAATATCTCCCTCTTTCAGTCCTGCCGCCTCAGCCGCAGAACCTTCCTTTACGGAAAGAACTCTGGATGGTTCATATCCTACAGCACCTACAATGATCACAGACAATACAAATGCCATGATAAAGTTAAATACCGGTCCTGCGGCAACTACAGAAATCCTGCCCCACACAGACGCACTGTTAAAAGTTCCCGGTTCATTCTCTATGTCCGTATCCTCCCCCAGCATGGCACAGGAGCCACCGATAGGAAGAAGTTTCAGTGAATATCTGGTATCTCCTTTCTCAAAACTGTAAAGTCTTGGTCCCATTCCCAAAGAGAATTCTGTGACCACGATCTTATTCAGCTTTGCAAAAAGAAAATGTCCCAGCTCATGAAAGAGAATGATTGCACTGAATATGACAATTGCAATAATAATTTTCAATCTACCACCTGCTTTCAATCCAACGATAAGTTTCTTTCTCAATCTCCAGAATCTGATCCAGGTCCGGATCCTTTACTGCTGTATGTCTGCTCATAGACTGCCCGATAATCTCGTAAATATCCAGAAAGCTGATTTTTTTCTGAAGGAATTTGCGGACTGCCAGCTCATTTGCAGCATTAAAAACGGTTGGCATACTGCCGCCTGCCCTTGCCGCTTCCACCGCCATTGGAAGACCTTTAAAAGTTTTCCTGTCCGGCTCCTCAAAGGTGATCTGCTTCAACATATGAAAATCCAGTCTGTCGCCTTTTAAAAATCTTCTGTCCGGGTAGCATAATGCATACTGTATCGGAAGTCTCATATCCGGTGTTCCAAGCTGTGCCATCACTGCACCGTCCTCGAATTCCACCATAGAGTGGATAATACTCTGCGGCTGAACCACAACCTGAATATGATCCAGATCTACATCAAAAAGCCATCTGGCTTCCATAACTTCCAGACCTTTATTTACCAGAGTTGCAGAATCCACTGTAATCTTCTGTCCCATTACCCAGTTCGGATGCTTCAGCGTATCCTCCAGAGTCACCTTCTCCAGATCTGCTGTTTTCTTTCCGCGGAAAGGACCGCCGGATGCAGTGATGAGCAGTTTATGTATCTGCTCTCTTTTCTCTCCATGAAGTGCCTGGAAAATAGCACTGTGCTCGCTGTCTACAGGCAGGATCTGCACACCGAACTGCTTTGCCAACGGCATGATCAGATGTCCGGCTGTTACCAGTGTTTCCTTATTTGCCAGAGCAATATCCTTACCTGCAAGGATTGCTTCCATAGTTGGTCTGATTCCTATCATTCCTACGATAGCGGTCACCAGAATGTCTGATTCTTCCATTCTGGCAAGTTCGATAAGACCACCCATCTGGCTTACGATTTTTACATCCAGATCCTGCACACGTACTGCCAGATCTCTGGCTGCCTCTTCTTTCCAGACTGCAACAAGTCTGGGATGAAATTCACGTATCTGCTTCTCCAGCATTTCTACATTGCTGCCTGCTGCAAGACCAACTACTTCCAGGTCATCATTTGCACGTACCACATCCAGTGTCTGTGTTCCGATCGAACCTGTAGAACCTAAGACTGCTACTTTTTTCATCTTGTACCTCATTTCAATACTTATACAACAATTTTATAAAATTACTTCTGACCTGACAGTTCTCATATCAGAAAATACTGTAAACATGTATATCAGAAGAATATATGCTCCGTTAGAGCGCGTCTGAAAAAGGCTTTCTGCAAGATGTGCGTCACAATTTGTGGGATATTTTGCCCGGATGAGGGCGCCGTAGCGGGCTACGGCAACTGAATTCGGGTGAAATATCCCGCAAAGTGGGGCGTGCAGATTGCGGGAATGATTTTTCAGACACGCTCTAGATCTCAATCATCACAAGAGAAAGGAAATAAATAACCGGTGCTGTGAAGATCACACTGTCGAATCTGTCAAGGATTCCTCCATGTCCCGGAATTAATTTTCCATAATCTTTAATCCCCTGATTTCTCTTGATCGCAGATGCAGCCAGATCGCCTACCATGGAGATCAGCGCTCCGATTGCACAGATCACAGCATATTCCAGCATCGGTCCCTGAGTGGCTGCTGCATAGATCACACCAAGAAGTGCAGCTCCTGCCACACCACCCACAGCTCCCTCCACAGATTTCTTAGGGCTGAGGACAGGTGCCATTTTATGTTTACCGATCAGCATTCCCACACAATATGCGCAGGTATCACATCCCCATGAGCACAGAAAGATCAGCCATACGTGGAACTTTCCACCGGGAAGCTCTCTGGTAAGATAAATAAACGACAGCATAACTGCCACATACACAATACCAAACAGTGCAGGCATTACCTGCCCTGCCTCATAGGTTGGATAAGTGAACACGTATACAAACATGAGCAGCACAAGTCCGAAAATGATTGCCAGCACTCCATACCTCTCAAAATCAAGCAGTACTGCCAGATAATATAATACTGCGCCTAAATAGCCTGCTGCTGCCAGCAGATTTATCTTCTCATCCTGCACCTTCATTGCTCTGTACAATTCTCTCATTCCAATGAGAGAAACCGCAAGAAGTGTGAAAAACAGCACATAATCACCGCTGATGATAGTAGCAAGCGCAATAATCACAAGCAGGATTCCGCTTAAGAGTCTTGTCTTAAACATTCTTTACTCCTCCTTAACTCCGCCGTATCTTCTGTCTCTCTGATTATATTTCTCAATAGCCTTAATCAACTCTGCTTTATTAAAATCCGGCCATGCCACATCTGTGAAATAAAATTCTGTATAAGCCATCTGCCATAACAGAAAATTGGAAAGTCTCAATTCACCGCTTGTGCGGATCATCAGATCCGGATCAGGGATTCCTGCCGTATCCAGGTAATTGTCAAAAACATGCTCATCAATTTCTTCCGGCTTTACTTTTCCATCTGCAGCATCCTGAGCAAGTTTGCGGATACCTCTTATGATCTCATCTCTGCTGCCGTAGTTTAATGCAATCTGGAAATAGATTTCATCATATTTCTGAGAATATTGTTCCAGACGTGCAATACTTTCCTGAATATCCTGATCAAATGCCGAAACCTCTCCGATCACCCGGACACGCATTTTGTTCTTATCTGCCAGTTTAATACATTTTTTCAGATAACTTCGGAACAGTTTCATCAGACCGTCCACCTCATCTTTGGAACGTTTCCAGTTCTCTGTGGAAAAAGCATATACAGTCACATATTTAACTCCCAGCTCCTTCATATAGTCACAGACTGTTTCCAGATTTGCACAGCCCTTCACATGTCCGTAGCTTCTGGGCATTCCCTTTGCCTTCGCCCAGCGTCCATTACCATCCAGAATAATGGCAATATGATTTGGTACATTCATACTCTTGTTTCCTTTTCTTATCCTGTTATTCCTTTAACCTTACTGTCTCATCATAATGAACCGCAGTTTCCGGTCCATTATCTCATTCAGATAAAAAGAGAGCCCGCATTCATGGAGCTCTCCTTTTCGTTTCCCTTATACGGTCATGATTTCTTTGCTCTTTGCATC
>UMGA01002587.1_pt1 | contig 50909 bp, 66 predicted proteins | sample 1965171 | NCBI WGS metagenome assembly UMGA01 (sample SAMEA4836062, study PRJEB28245) | human gut metagenome | biome: gut microbiome; material: fecal sample | place: Denmark | collected 2008 | reverse complement strand
TCTACAAAATCATATTTGCTTAGATTTTCCAATCTCTCAAGAAGAGAGTTATTATCCAATGGAATAAAATTAGCAACATTTGCAGAAATATCTTGGTTCTGTTTTAGACATTTATACATCTTTCTGGTATTTCTATCATAGTAGATATAATTAGGATTTTTAATTATATCATCTTGTATATCTCCACCATAGCCAATACACCCTGAAAGTCTCGCTAACATCATACCTTCTAATGCTTTTCCTTCCTCAGTGCCAAATTGTACTATACCAGCTTTTTCTCTTGTTGCTCCTTCTTGAATTTTTGCTACTTTATTACTTAAATCCTCTGTTTCTTTATCTACCAACTCTGCGTTATGATTGAATTGTTCTACATCATAATATTCATTCCCAGAAGGTTTTATTAATCTTAAATGTTTTGTAAAATCTGACATTTTCTATCTCCTTTCATCGTAAATAGCTTGATGTGTTTTTGTTTTTAATTCATCATTTTTAAAATTATTTATTTCTATGTGTTTATGGTACTTTCCAATAACTTCACTATCTTCATAAAGTCTTGTGTCATAGATTTGTTTATGGGTTTTAGTTTTTAAAAAATTATGCAATAAATATGCAACTTGATTGTGCGTGTTATATCTAAATTCAATACTAAAATTCAAATGTGCAGGTTTACTTATATAAATAAAATTCTTAAAATTATCTAAGTTTGGTGGTATTCCTACAATAGAAGTAAATTTAATTATGAAAGAATAGTTTCCATAATCTTCAACAACTTCAATCTCTCCATTTGTGAATATTTTGGCTTGTTCCTTTAAAACTTGTGGAGTAAAGATATTTTTTGATAGTAAAGTATAGATAATTCTGTCTTTTCTATCTTGTAAGCTCCATCCATTTTTATAATCTAATTCCATAAATCTTTCATAATTTGCTACTTGCTGCTCATTAAAAAAAGCTATAAATAATAGCTCCTTGTATTTTTGTATATCATTTTTAACATACTCACACATCAAATCTAATGTTCTAATTAAATCTTTTTGTAAACTGTTTCTAGCTATTTTAGATACTTTTTTTATTAATCTATCACTCATTTATAACCACTGTCCCAACTATCAATATTTCATCTTCTGCTATTTCTAGGTTAGAATTAGAATTATTTACTTTTACAAAGTTATCGTTAATCCCATTTATTTCTAATATAGCTTTTTCTAAACGATTAATAGATAATATAGATTTATTAGCTTTTTCAAATGTAGCACTTCCAGTCTTTATTACAGCTTTTAAAAGAGATTCAATCTTTTCTTTTACATCAGATATGGAAAAACCTGCTTTTAATATAACCTGTATACTTACATTTATATTTTTAGCAGTAAAACTGTCAACAGTAACATCAGCCCCAACTGGTCTACCATCATCTCTCTGTATTCTTTCCCTAACTTTTTGAATTAGCGATGAATCAGCTATATCGTTATTATAGTTAGCAACTAATACCTTTACAGTTCCATTACCATTCCAAAGAGGCTTTACTAATACCTTTCCAACTCCGTCAACCTGTTTAGCCCATTGTTCATAATCATAAATATTTCCACTATGAGCAGGTCTTGTAGCTTTTTCCTTAGCCCTTGCAACCAATACAGAATTAGGTTCTTTATCATATCCATTTATAATCTCTTTTTCATTTATAACACTGTAAATATTACTATTTTGAATTTCAAAAGTTGTGATTTCTCCTATTGCAACATTCCCTACTTTCCCTTCTGATAAGCATTCTATTTCTATCTCTGCAACTCCTGATGGACTTAAATATTCTTTTCTTAAAGATTTGTACTTTATCCCATCTCTGTTTAAAAATATTGTATTTTCTTCTATAACAGAGTTTGCTCTTCCAGTTACTTTTACAGTACCTTTTGCTTTAGTTCCTAATCTTCTTTTTACTCCAAACATTAACGCATGTTTGTCAACATATTCATCTTCTGTTGCAGTATCAATAAAAGTCTGCTTTTCCCAGAACTTCAATTCTTTATATACTTCTTCTGCTGTAATTCCAAAAGTTGCAGCAATATCAAAATTGAAAGTACCTTCCATTTTTGAAAGTGGATTCTTAAGATTATCCAGAAAATTATTTCTTAATTCTATTCTATCTTTCACTTTACACCTCCATTTCTAGTTCTCCATACACCGTTTTAACATTAAAGGTTATCTGTGGAACATATTCATTTTCATTAGAAATATCAAAGTTGTAGCATTCTAAAATATATGGATTTACCAATAAAGTATCTCTTATTTGATTAATCATTAATGCATCTTTTACAGATTTCTGATAGATAGAACCAATATTAGTTTCTAATTCACTTCCATAATTATCACTATGTACATCAGCATATCTAAATCTTTCAGTTTTCAATGCTTTAAATATCCATACTTTTAAGGCTTCGTTTTTCTCTAAAACTTTAATATCGTTATTTTCATCTTTTAGATATTCTCCAGTTTTAAAGTCTATTGCGTATTCCTTAAAAACAGGCATTTCTTCAACTTCTGTTTCTACTTTTTTAAGAAAAATATTAAAATCTTTTTCCACATCACACCCCCTTAATTGCTCCACTTGGCATTTTTACTATTTTTGTAACAACAACATAATGCACTCCCATGACAAGCACTAATACCTCATCACCTTTTTTTAAAGTATCTTCAAACCAAATGTCTTTATGAGATTTATATTTTCCGCTACCATTATATTTTCCACTTCCTTTTAATTTTGGTATACCGTGCCCCATTGTATCCTGAGTAGTATTATCGTAATTATATTTAGATACATCTATTTTTATTTCATCAATAACACCATCTATCGTATAATCCCTATGATAATGAGGTAATAAGTAATTACTGCAGTAAATTTGCTGACTTGGTATAACTTGACCATCAAATTCAATAGTTAAGTTTGGGGGTGGAGTGACTACAGATGCCTTTATGATAGATGTTCCTTTTGTAGCTTGTCCTATCATTTCACCTATTAAAGAACCTAATTCGCTCATTTTTTATCCCACCCTTCAGGAAATAGCTCATCTATTTTGTCTTTCTTCTTTGCTTTTTTAGCTCTTTTCTTCTTGCTTTTCTTAGCTTTTTCTTTATTCTCAAATTGAACTTTATCCATAACATTTTCAAAAGTTAACTCAATATTACAGAAATAAGTTTCTCCTTCAAAAATATGAGTATCTGATTTGACTAAGAAACTTCCAATAAGTCCAGTGTGAGGTTCTTGTATTCCAATGTTATATCCAGCTTGGATTAAGATGTTTCCTAAGCAATATATCCTTGCACTTTTCTCTACACTTTTTAGCATATCCTTAGCATTTGCTATATTGTCTACATCTTTTTCATATTCCATAACTTGTTGGAATAATCCAAATTTCTTCTTATCTTCTGCATTTTCTACTTTATTAAGTATTTGTTGTTTCTCTTTCTCAACTTTATATATAACAATTTGGTTTATCATATTTTCTATGCTTTCTTCATATGAAGAAGTGGAGATGTTATCGGCACTTGTTAAAAGCACATCTGTATAAGTACCTTGTTCAACTATATCTATTGCTTGGTCATTACTTACAATAGAATAAATTTTTTTATTTTTTCTATATTGAATAGTATATGCATTCAATATAATTTCGTAACCAGTTCTATCAATAGCTGGATAAGTACAAGTAACTTCATCTTTTGGAAATTTACCTACTTTTAAATTAAGTTCCCCATAGATTTCCTTTAATATTTCTGACGGTTTTTTCTGAAAAAAGTTTTTAACAAAGTTATTTTTATTCAGATAAATAGAATTGTCGTATGCATAAAAACTTTTTATTTCAGTTTCACCTTTCCTAGAATGTTGAAAAACTTTACCGTAGAACAATTTTTCATCTTCATAAGAAAATACAATTTCATCTCCAATATTGGTTATGATATCTCCTAGATACTCAACTTCTAATTTCCTTGCAGTTCCGTGAATAGCTCCACTCCATATAACCCTAGTAAATATATTTTTATATTCTTTTCCATTTACATAAATTTTTAATTTTTCCATATATTTACCTCTCTAATAGTCCTCTTGCTACATCAGATAAGGTTTTATTTTTCTTTATTTCCACAAGAGTTATTTCCACATCTATATCTCCTGTTCTTTCAGTGACAGAAAAATACAAAGTTTGGATATAACATTTAAAGAAAATATTAAACTCTGGAATAATTAAAGTTAATTTTTCCTTATCATTCTTTAACTTTTTTAAAGTTTCCATACAGTTACTAGGAGTAGTAGAAAGAATATAACTAAAAAAAGGAGATTTCATACTTGGAAAAAATGTTGAAAAACTAATCTTTTCAGCTTTTCTATTTCCAATTAATGTCTTTTCTCCTAAATCAATTATTCTTATAACTTGCAAATCCTGCTCACTCTCTATCCTTAAATCCAAAGGTGGTACTACAAAGAAAAAAGGAGTATTAGTACTATCTTTAACCAGGATAAATGTTGGTCTCATAGCATCATCTCCTTATTTTGTTATTTGTACATAGTTTTTCAACTCTGCAATTATTTTTTGTTTAGACATTTCTGCTGTTTTCTCTATATCAGCTTCATTTCTTATTGTAACTCCTCCCATATTTACATTTACCTGGGGTGAAAAAGTTACATTTTGAGGTGGTACTTTAATATCATTATTACTTTTTTTAGATTCTGGAACAGAAGGTTTAAGCATATAATTTGGAATTGTTGGAGCTTTAAGTCCTAACTTATCACTAACTTTTTCTAGCTCTGTCTTTTGCTTTTCTGGTAGAGGTTTTCCTAGTAAAATAGGTTTATTTAATGAGTCAACAGTTTTATTTTTCTGTACCGTTTGTTCTTTTACTAATTCTTCTGGAGTTAATTTAGCAATCCTTCTTCTCTCTCTAAAATCTTCTTCTGTTTCTTTCATTAGCTGCTCTATTCCTTTTCCAGAATTTTTATTATATCTAAGTTTTTCTTCAAGCATTCTTTGCTTTATATAATTCAGCTTCTCATCATCTTCTGTTTTACTGTTTCTCAAATCTATTGTTTCTATATCTTTTTCTGCTTGTGCATTAGCCTCATCCCAAGTGTAACCCTTATCTTGATATTCTTTTCTTAGTTCCCATTTATTTTTAGTTCTTCCTATTTTTTCTCCTGCCCAATCTCCAACTGCTTTACCAGCCCTATATGCTAATTTACCAGCCCTATATGCTAAATATCCACCTGCAATATATTTACCAGCACCAGGAAAAATATTTTCTGCCATAGCTGCTACTTTTAATGCCGCAAAACCTTTTATAGCTTCTGCTGTAAGAGTAAAAATTCTATTAAAATAAGCCTCCACATTTTCAGTATTAAAAGTACCTTTTGAATTTAACTCTGCCATTTTACTTGTAAATTTATTAATAAAATCAGTTGCTGTTGGAGCTAATCCCTCTCCAATTGACAATTTTAAATCATCAACAGCACTTCTAAATTCAGCTATTTTATTTTTTGTTGTGCCTGACATTTCTTCGGTCATTTTATCTGTTGATCCGTTAGCGTTTTTTATAGCATTTTCTGTTTTTTCCATATCCTCTTTAGTAGTTCCTAATAGAACTGAAAAAACTCTCATTCCTTCTGTTCCAGCAATAGTAGCTAAGAAATAGTTTCTTTGTTCTTCTGTCATTCTTGCTAGTACAGGCTTCATTTCATCTACAATTTTTCTTAATCCTTTAAACTTTCCTTTATTGTCATATAATGATATGCCGACTTTTTTCATAGCTTTCTCCATATCAGGAGTAGCTTTTGCAAGTCTTGTATAAACACCCCCTAATAATCTTCCAGCTTGTCCTCCTTTTATACTGTTATTTGCTAAAGTTCCTAAAATTATATTTACTTCTTCCATACTTTCAAAACTTCTTGAAGTGGATGCTACATATTTATAAGCTTCTCCTAGCCCTGCTATACTTGTATTTGTATTGTTAGCTGTTGCAGCCATAACATCCATAAAGTGGTCTGCATCTTGTAATTTTAATCCAAATGCAGTTAAGTTATCTGTAAGAATATCCGATGTACTAGCTAAATCTTCACCAGAAGCAATAGAAAGTTTTAAAAGTTTTGGTGTCATTTCTAATACTTCATTAGTCTTCATACCCGCCATTGCTTGGTACATTTGAGCTTGTGCCACTTCTTGCGCTGTAAATCTTGTACTTCTTCCAAGTTCTCTTGTTTGAGCCATTAACATATTTTCTTCTGTAGCTGTTGCTCCCATAATAGCTTTATTTCTTCTAACTTGATCTTCCAAATCTGCAAAAGCAGTTAATGAACTTCCAGCGATAGCTCCTATCCCAGCAAGTCCTCCAATAGCAACTGCTCCAAATTTATTTAAACCACTATTAACTTTTTCCCAGTTCATAGATTTAGCTTTTTGATAAAGTCCAGCAAGTCCTTTTTCTGCTTTGGATATTACAGTTGTAAATTTATCTTTAAGTTCTAATCTAGCACTTAATACATGCTCCAAATTCTCACCTCCAATAAAAAAGAGGAGCTTTTATACTCCTCTTAGTGTTAATTATTAAATATATTTTCTAAATTCTTCAATCATATGCTCAAAGTATCTAAAATTTGGAATTTCTTTATTACAATACTTTGCTTTTTCATGAACCCAGTATCCATTTTGTTCTGTTTTTAAGTTATATTTATTAGAAATTATACCTATCTTTTGAGCAGATACTCCTAATTTTTCTGCTATTTGAGTGGCAGTTATAGTCTTAGCTTCCACTTCTGGTGGTGGGATTAATTCTCTTCCTGTTAAAACTTTTGTTGCTTCTGATACCAATATTTCTTTATATCTTTCACTTTTTGAAAAAGGTATTAATGATTTTAACATTTTAGCCATTCTTACATTTGCATTTTTTTCCATTATTTCAAGTCTTTTATCTTTATCTACACTTGATTTAAGTTCTTTAAGTTTGAAATATCCTTTAACTAATTGTCTTTGTATTTCCCAACTCAAATCATCTGTAAATGTTTTTACTAACATCAGATATCCACTTTCAGTAAATAAAACTATTTCTTTAACATTATTAGGTATAAAATCCTGAATCACTGATTGTGATTCAGAGCTCTGAATCGTTTTAAACGATGCTAAAAATTCTTTTGAAGATATTTTAAAATAATCTTCATTTAAAATAAATTTATCTTTATTCCTATTAAATTGTTGTGTAATTTCTCTGGGTTCTCTGCTATGAACTTTTGCAATATCCCAAACAGTTACAACTCTTTCTTTTTTATATTCTTTTATTCCAAGTTCTACATTATTTATTTTTACTAATTTATTTTCCATTTTTATTCACCTTACCTTTTTTCTTTTGACATTTTATACCTTGACCAAATCCAAACATAAATGCTTTATGTATCATCTCAAAAATTCCTTTTGAATTATCTCTAATATCATTTAATTGGTCAAATGTCATATCATAATGAGTTGTTAAATGTTTTCTACTTTCTTTGATTACTTTTTCCATATTTGCATACATAAAAAATACCTCCATTTTAAATTTTTAGTTGCCAAAATAGAGGTATGCAGTGTATAATATTTACATACCAATATTTTGGTGGGATAGGAATTGTAATCTTTCTCAGGGAGTGCAATTCCTATTTTTTATTTTTTTCAAATTCATTTTCAATTAATTCTCTTACAGTTTCAGAACGACTTTTATTTTTAGCATTAGAAATATCATCTAATTTTTTTAAAACCTCCTTATCCATTCTAACTCTAAGCATATAATCTTTATTAGAATTTGTTTTATCAGTAGCTTTCATAAAATCACCTCACTTTGTTGCTACATAGATATAATAACATCTTGTTGCTACAAAGTCAAGAGAAATTTTTTAAAAATATAAGAGCCTTTTTACTGGCTCTTATATTTTAGTCGTCATCTTCCCAAGTTCCATTAATTATATCAGTATAATCAATAGGTTGAGCTTTTTTAGGTTCTTTTTTCATCTTATCTAAATACTTATTCAAAATTATAGATAAATTTTCTTCTAAGAAAATATCATTTACAATATTTGAGAATATTTCTTTATTGCAATAGTGAAAAGGAAATTTTATTTTGAAGCAATCGTCAATCATATTTTCATTAAAATATTCTTTAAGTTTTATAATTCGTTTATATAAATCAGGTACTATCATTAATAATTTTTTAGGAGTTTTTTTGTCTGCACCACTTAAATCATAATATAAAATTTTTAAGCAGTACCTTAATTCTTCTCTATTATTTTTTTCTTTATGTAGTAGTTTTAACATATCATACAGTGTTGCTCTATACATCCAAAATTCTTTTTTAAAAAAACTATTCAATAATCTTTTATTATAAATAGCCCACAGGACATCATTTTCAGAAAATTTTTTATCCATTTTATCTCTTTCTTCTATAAATTCATCTAATGTTACATTTGTTCCTTTTAGAAAATTTCCATATTGTTTGATTTCTTCCTTTTCTTTTAGATAATCTTGATACATTAATACAGCAAAAACAGCTATTCCAGTAAAAATAATAAATGTTAAAAACATAACTCCAACCCCTCTTTTTAAATATAATTTATTCTAATATTCTTTACTTATTTTAGCAAATTTTTTAAAGAAGTTAAAGGCTTGGAAATTATAATTTTACTTTTATTTCCATATTTTTCAATTCTTGCACTATTTCATCTTTTAATTTATATAGATGAGATAGTGTTTTTTTATATAGTTTTCTTTGATATCTTTTATTTTTTCTGCTTTTTTGCTTTGATTTTCTATTCATTTTTCATAAATCCTCCTAAAAAATAAAAGAGAGTTAAAAAACTCTCTCTTAAACATTGTTTGTTTAGCCTTTAATCCATAAAAAGACAATCATAATAGGAAAACAAATAGCCAATATTATTCCTAATGCTTTGAAAAAACCTACTCTATCAATCCAATCAGCAAACTTATCATGAAGATTAGTTGCAGCCTCTTGAACATCATCATTTTCTCTAATAGATTTTCCAATAGATTTTAAAGAGCCAGATACAATTCCTACTATTATAGCAACAATTCCTACAATCCCTAGAATAAGTCCAATTTCCATAGAAATAATAGAGAAAACAATAAAACCTGATATAAGTAAAACAATCCCCAATAAGAACATAAACCTTTCCTCCTAAAATGAATTTAATATACAATATTATAGCATTATTCTTTTAAAAGATACATATAAAATAAGTCTTTTTCTGAAAGTTTCCTAAGTTGTTCCAAAGTATGTCCTCTATTCAAGTAATGAGCGACTGTACTTAATTTCCAGTCGCTCTCTATTAGTTTTTTGTTTCTTCAACTAAATTAACTAGATCAGTTTCTCCATATCCAGAAACAGTTAAAATAAAATCTGCTAGTTTATATACAGTTGGGTCTTTTAAAACTTTTGCTACAACTTGTGTTGGTTTGGATCTACAACCCAATTTATCTATTAGTTTATCATCTCTAAAAATAGGACAAGAATTATAGATAACTTCTAAATCTTTATCTTTCTCTTTAGACAAGATTAAATCTAAGTAATCCTCTTTATTTAACAACTCACATTCAATCTCTCCATTAAGCTCTTTTATGTGGATTTTAACTTTTTTTCTTTCCTCATTATTTATTTTTTTGCTATTTTCAAGTAGCATTTCAGTAGTAACTAGCATCTAAACCTCCTATTTTATATCATTTTCGTAAGCTAAATCCTCTGGAGTAAATCCAAATGGATACTCTTCCCCAACAATTTCTCCTCTTGTAATGTTGATTAAGTCTATTGAATTAAACCAAACATTATCTAAAGAAATTCTTTCTTCTTGTTTTCCTGGTGTATCTGGATCCGCTAGATTAGTTACAATCCTAACTCTAACATCGTTCCCTTTTACCAATTTTTCAAGTATCTTTTTACCCCTTGAATATACTTTTTCAAGTGTAACACTTCCCTCACCTTTTAAAGCCACAATTTTGCTATCCACAGATAATCCTAATTGTACATCTTTTCTATCTGCTGTTACTTTTGCATTTACTTTTGTAAATTCAGCTATCTTTTCATTATCTATCCAAAGAGTACCATGTGCACCAGCAATGGTATGATAGCCTCTTATATTTGTATCTGCCATTATAACCTCCTATTACATTTTAATAATTAAGCTCAAATTAGCCATAGTATCAGAAAATCTAACATCTCCAGTTAAGAAAACATTATCACCACTAGGATATTTTAAGATTTCCATTTCTGTTAAATCATCTGGATCTTTTCCATCTAATATAACTAATCTTTTTTGTGCTTCATAGTCTATTTCTATCATATTGTTATAATCACCATTTAAAACATTTGGAGCCATTTCTTTAAAATAAACTTTTGTAACATTAGAACAGAAGTTCATCTTATTATTATAATCACATATATAAATACCTAACCAGTAATTTCTAAATGTATCTTTGATGTCATCAGTTACAAATCCCATTCCTTCAACTACTTTTATTTTTCTAGTATCTTTTTTCCAAATGCTATCAAAAGTAGTTTTTGAATTTACTCCATAGTTAACTCTAACTTTTTCATCATCCATATAAAGAGAGAATTTACCTAGTTTAGGCTCAAAGTATTCAACTTCAATTAAATCACTCATAACCTTATTATCAGCGGATCTGTTAATTGGCATCCCAGCTATAAGCCCTGCAATTGCTACAGTATATTCTTGAGCTGTAAAATCTCCATATATAGATTTATATGTTCCTGGATTAGCGAGTTCCACAATAGCAACATGATCCGTATTATTTGCAAAACTAGACACATATTTTACATTTTTGCCAATAGCTCCATCCTCCTCAAATACTTGTTTAGTCCAAGTTACAAGTTTTTGGTCATCTGCTTGTTCTGCGCCAGGATAAGCTAACCAATGCATTTTTCTTTGTTTAAATTCACCTAAAGCATCATCTAAGTTTTCTCCTGTTTGTAGTACTCTAATTAGTACTTTCTTAGCTCCATAGTGCATTGCTAATTTAATGTACTTAACATTCTTAGCATCCCACTCTTTATCTTTTAAATCAGCTATAGTTTTTAATGTATCCCATTTAGTAGTTTTTTTACTATCTTTCAATATTAAACAAGCAATTCCTCTAGCACTTCTTTGTATAGCTGTTCTAGCCAAAGTTTCAAATGCGACCTTCAAATCAGGGAATGGCTTTATTTGTCCTACTTCATTTCCCATTAATTGCTACCTCCTTGTTTAAATCTCAATTTTAAATCTTTCATTAACTCATAATCATAAGGTTTTCCATATAAGTCATATAAACTCAATGTAAATACATAATGCCCAACTCTATCTACAATTTTTATATCAGTATTTCTTAGAGTTAGGTATCTATCCAGTATATGTAAAACCTTTTTACCTTCTATTTCTAAGGTATTATCCAAGTTTTCTAAGTTTTCTAATATCTCAGCATTAGTCAGTTTTCCATTAGTTTTTGGATAATAGATAATATCAATATCTATTGTTTTTAGTTCTCTGTATTCAGAGTTAAATTCTTTTTTATAACTAATCAAATCTATATAAAAACAAGGCTTTTTGACATTGTCTATATCTTCACTATATGGATTTACTTTTAATTTTTCAGAAATAATCTTATTTAATGCATTCCTTATATCTATCCATTTCATTTTCTCTTTAATAACCTCCCATAAAAATTTTTTAAATCTTTATAGAATTTAATTTGCCTCATAGCTACAGCTGTTCTAAGCATAAATCTACCTCTGACAAATTTAGTTTTGTTTCTTCCTGTTCTATGACCAAACTCAACATGTGCTTTTGTGTTATCTTAAAGGCTTTTTATCCTCTAATTCTTATAGTTTCCTATAAGTTCGGCGTACATTATAATAAAAAAAAGAGCCACAAGACTCTTATTTTTATTCCAATCACTCTTGGAGATATTTTTGCTCTCTTAACGCTCAATCTCTACGCTCTACGGTGCTAAGTGATGTTCTTAGTTACCTCGGTATTGACGTATATTATATATGTTTCCAAGTTCGTCTATTTACAATTGCTGAAACTGCACTCTTACTAACTCCGTATTTATCTTTTATGTAATCTAGTGAAAGCCCATCTAATCTTAGTTTTCTTATTTCTAAAACTTGTTTTTCTGTTAAAACAGCTTTGTGATTTTTTTCACCTCTACACTTTACTCCCATAGGTAATTTTTCTTTTGATATTATTTCTTCAATAGAATCTCCTCTTTTTATTCTATCATATATTAATTTATAAGGTAAATTGACTTTTTCAGATAATTCCATAGCAGATATATATTTTCCTTCAAAAAAGATTTTTAAATTACTTCTTCTATTTCTGCTTTGTGTTTTTGCATTAACCCACCTACAATTTTCTGGTGAATAATTTGAGTTGTTATCTATTCTATCTATACTAATATCTTTTGAATTTTCAAATCCATTATTGATAGCCCAATTAACAAAGTTTTCAAATGACTTTAACCACTCATCACAAATTTTTATGCCTCTGCCACCATAATCATTATATCTTTTGTCATTCTTATCATAACAACGTTTTTTCATTCCATAATAAGTATTCCATAGCTTAGAATGACTTAATTCATGCTTATGATTTTTAGTTAAATTTATTTTATCTTGCTCTTTTTTTAAGCAACCACAAGAATTAGTCTTACCTACACTATCAAATCTAATTTCGCAGATATTTCCACAACTGCATAAACATTTTGCATATTTTCTATTTCTTTTACCTGTATTTTTCATATATGTTTCAATTATTTTTAGCATAAAAATCACCTCAAATAATTATAACATATTTGTCCATATTCATAAAGTGCTTTATATAATACTTAGTGTTTACCGATTTTGATTGGTTTTACATGCCCCACATAATTAAGGCATAGTCAGTCATGTTAAACACAATCTGAGTAAATTTTTTACCAGTTAATCTTTTTCCATTTTCCCTTTGCCAACTATCTCTTAAAAGTCCAGTGTCAACGGGAGTTAAAATTTTATTTTTATTTTTTAATTCTCCTACCATTTCCTCAGCCTGTAACATTAAAAATCTTTCAGTAGATTTTGGGGCTTCTGTTTTTATTTCATCAAGAATTTTGTCAAACTCTTTAAACCCTTTAAGCTCCATAATCTACCTCATTTTCAGAAACTTCAGTTAGGGCTATTTCCTTGTGCTTTATTATGTTGTATGCCAAAGGTTTAGAGGCTTTGAACATATAAACAGCTCCATCTGCTTTTCTTATAACTTTTATTAAGTCATTTTGCTTTATATCTACATCTAAACCTACAAAGAGTTTATATTCTTGTGAACTGCTATTGACTGGTCCGGGTATAACACTTCTCAACCATTTTTGTGAAAGTCTGCAAGGGATATCTTTTAATATTTCTCTTTGCTCTTCAAAAGCTCCACCATACTCATCTGTAGTAGTAACAGATCTAATAACTGTAACTCTATCGTTGTGTAACTTATCTAAAATACTCATACAGTACCAACCTTTCTAAATCTAAATAATTGACTTTTTAACGATAAAAACATTTCATCAGTAGAGTTACTACTTGTGTTATATTCTATTGTGGTATCCCCCTCAGTAACTTTTGAAATATTGCCCTTTATTTCAATTTCTTCAATAGTTTTTAATGCTAAATGCTCTGCAAATGGTTCTATGAGTTCAACTGGAAAGTCATCTCTATTCATAAAATTTAATGATTTTCTAATTAAAATAGTTACTTGAATTTTCAATCTAGCTTCGTTGCTAACATCTGTTAACTCTTTCACTTTTTTAATTATTTTATTGTAAATTTCATCCATATTTCTAACCTCCAAATATGAAAAAAAAGCACCTAGAATATATAATCTAAGTGCTTAAATAAATTATGCTTCAGATACTGTTATATCAGGTTTTTTAGTTATGAGTAACAATATCTTTATATCATTTTTTATGTAAAGCCCATAATGCTGGTCTATATTAACCTTAGTTGCTTTATGGTCAATATCTCTTGCTTTCTCAACTTGTGGACTTCTTTTTAAAAGTAATCCAATAGCTCCTGCTTCTACAATAGGGTTAGTTACTTCATTTCCTTTTATGATACCTGGATTAGATGTTACAACTAATTGAACTCCACAAAGTTCTCCAATAACTCCTGACATCATTAGCGGTTTACCAGCAATATCTTTTAAGGCTAAGAAATTTTTATCTTTTCTTAAATCTGCATATTGGTCTGGTGTTATAAACATAACTCTAGGCGTGTCAATTTTTTCCCCAAACTTAGTTAAAGCATCTGCTAAAACATCATAAGATAATTTAACAGATTTTCTATTATATTTTAATTTTGCCTTTTTAATTTCATCTAATACATCAGAGTCAATTTTTCTAGCAACAGATACTGTTAATTGAGAAACTCCTTCTCCCAAAGGATCTCCATATCCAGATAATAGTGCCTCATCTGAAAAATGAACCCCCTTAGCTATTTTTTTAATTGTTACCTCTGTTTTAGATGTTGTTAGATTTTCATAAGGAACTTCTCCTAATTCTGCAACATCTTCAGCTATTCCTAACAACCCCCATTTAGGTATAGTTAACACATTCCCTGGTACTCCTTCTAGCTTGTTGTTAATTTCAATTAAAGGTCCAAATACCAATTTGTGAGGTAATTCTTGTCTTACCATATCTTCTAATACTTCTGGTATTATTAAATGTTCTACTTTTGTTTCTCCTGCCATGTTATTCTCCTTTCAATTCATCATATAATTTTTTATTTGTATTGAATAATTCTGTTCTTTCAGACAAAGTCATTTTTGAAAATTCCTCTTTTGTATATTTCTTGTCTTCACTTCCACCATTCATTGCTCCTGGTACTCCATTAGCACCAAGCCCTTTTACATATTCTCCCATTACTTCTGCAAAACCTTTTACAGATGCTTCTATTTCTTCTTCTGTAACTCCACTGATTCTATCTAAAAACTTATCTGGCATTTTATATTTTGCTAATGTAGTTCTTTTAATTTCATCTGTCTTAATCTTTGTAAGCTCAGCATTCTTTGCATCTAAATCTTTTTGAATCTTATCAATTTCTTTTTTATGCTTTTCTTCTGCAGTAAGATTAGCATTTTTAATTCTTTCCTCATAATCTTCAATAGACTCATTATGCTGTCTTTCAAGTTCCTTTTTAGCTTTCTCAAACTTTTCATTTTCTCTTTTAAGTCTAGTTTCAATCATTTTGTCAACTTCTTCTTGAGTAAATGTTTTTGGTTCTCCTGGTTCTGCAAATTGTTGAATATTAAGTTTAAATCTTTTCATTTTATCCTCCTGTTTAAAGTCCTGTATGACTGTTTTATTATCCAGGTGTTTTATGTCCACCAGTACGACAATATTTATCTCTATACCTCCTTTCTTTGCGATAAAAAAAGAGAAGTTTTTTAAAAATAATAATCCAAAATAAAAGAGAGGATAAAACCTCTCTTCAATTTCAATCTTTAATTCCATATCTTTCTTTGATAATTTTTAATTCTTCTTGATACCACTCATTATCAAACAATCCGGATTTCATCATTTCATTCAAGCCATTTAGTTCATCTTCATAACTTGTATTAATATGTCCTACTACTTTTCCAGGATAAGTATTAGTCCATCTATCGTCAGTAAATAGACCTTCTTGCTTTTGTTTTTCTTCAAGTTTTTTTTTAAATTCTTCTAAATTTTTAGATAACTTCATAGTTATAATTCCTCCAACTTAAAACAATGCTTTTCTTTATAAAATTCATATTTTATAACTTTAAATCTTTTATTTCTTTCAAATAAAATTTCTTGTTCCCCTTCATTAAATCTTCTAATATCCCTACCTGTTTTTGATATAATTTTAATTTGTACTTCTCCATTAGAATTATAAGTATCGCCAACAGTTGTTGAAGTATAAGCTGGATAAGAAACAATTTCATTAATCTTATGTTCTTTCAAAAATTCTCGTAAAGCTTCTTTACCTTGTAATTGAAAAGTTAAACTTCTAGTAACTTCTCCCTCATACACTGGCATTTTTTCAAGTGCTCTATCCAATGTTTTTATCCATTCCTTTTGGTCTTGAGTTAATTCACTACCATTTCTAAGAGGTTCATTTATTTTATAAGAATCTGAACCAATATATCTTATTATAGCAGATTCTTCATCTGGAGTTAAATCTTTTTCTTCAATCTCTTCTCTACCTTGCTTGATTAAACTTTCGTAATCAATAATTGGGATAGTTGTACTTCTGCATCTTGGGTGCATTGGGGGATAATTAAGACCAACTGCAATTTTTTTTATTTCAAATATTTCTCCATTTAACTCTGAACAAATTTGACTGGTCCTACTATCTAATGTAGCACTAAACTCATATTTTTCTATTCCAGCTTCTTTATATCCGTCCAAAGTAGCTTGATTTAAAGTATAATTAACTTCAGTTCTTAAAAGTCTTTCAACATCATTCTTTTTAGCTGTCTCAAATCTTTCAGAAACTCTTTTACTCATAGTTTTAAGATTAATACCTTGTATCATTCCATTTACTATTTCTTGTTTCACTGTTTGAGCCAATTTATCTGTATTGCTCCATAGTCTTTCAGAGAAGTTTGCACCACTCCAAGGTCTGTCTAAAACAGCTTTTATTTTATCACGGCTAACTATAGCATTAATACCTAAATCTTTTGTTACTTCTAAGAATGTATCCCTATAAACAGATGTTAGAGCATTTTGAGCACTATCTTCAACTCCAAATATTAGTTTTACCATTTCCATATCTACTTGTACTTTAAGGCTATCTAAATGGCTCATACGACTTCTAGCAGCTAATGTTTCTATTTCTAAATAAAGTTTTTTAGCTTCAAGAGGTGCTGTCTTTAAAAGTTTGTTATACTCTTTCATATAATCGTGTAAATCTTTTTTCCAAACTTTGTATTCATCACCTTTTAAAAGTTTCAAAGCCTTATGATAACTTAAATTATTATCTTTCATATAAGTTGTACCTATTCTACTAAGCTCTTTATTTATATTTTGTTTAGCTTTTTCAAGTGCAATTTTATACTCCTTTTCAATATCTTGTATTGTAGTAAAGGCCTTAGCTTCTCTTTTAACTTGCCTTTCTCCCCAATAATCTCTATTCTTTTGAGCCATTAGCACCAACTCCAATTGGAGTATTCATATCTTTCATTACATTGATATCTTCTTCTGCTTTTATTTTTTCAAGTTCAACTTTTGCATCTTCTATAAAAGGCAAAATAGATAAGATAGTTTCATGTGATACTATTCCTTGTAACTTTTGAGCTGTATCTGCTGCTTCAACTAAATTCTTTGGAACATTTCTAGTAAAGACTTTTTGAATGTCCTTTGGACTAATTTTTAAATTATAGAAATCTATCATAAGTTGTAATCTTTGGTTAATAGCCTTTTTAAAATACATTTCCTTTCGTGCTGCTAATTGCTCTAGTGCTAATAATTTATATCCAAGTGCAACTCCTGAACTGTTCCCACTGAACTCTTTATCTTGCATGTCAGGTATCATAGAAAACTTATGAATATCTTGATTTAATCTATTTTTATTATTTTGGGCATAGCTATCATTAACTTGTTTAACAAGCCACTTAGCATCTCCTTGCTCATTAATAAGCATAACCTTATTTTTATTCATTTCTTCTATTGTTTCTTCATCAGTTCCACCCATATTGATTAAGACTAAATATGCATCTGTAAAATCTTTCATATCATCAATAGCAGTAGAAGTTGCTTCATTGTAACCATCTATCAAAGAAATTACATTTTTAAAATCTCCGTTAGCTCTTTTATTGTTTAAAAATTCAATAATTGGAACTTGATTAAACCCATGTAGTTTAGTAACTCCTGTTACAGTTGGAACTTCTTTTTTATCAGTATCAGATAAAAATTCATAAGTTGTAACATTTGTACTATCATAAACTTCTAATTTATAAACCCATTTATCTTCTTTATTTTTAGTTTTATCCCATCTAACAGCTGCAGTTATTTCTTTTTTTACTGTGTCATCTCTTAAAATAAAACAATCCCTTGGGTCTACAACTACATTTCCAATAGTATTATCCACATTTTTATACCAAAACTCGTAAGATTTCCCAAAAACACTTAAATTAGATGCATGTTCAAAGTTTTCTTGCTGCTCTTCTTCAGTTGCTAAATATTCAGATAATTTTTCAAAATCTTTTTTTAATTTATCATCTTGTAAAGCATAAGAAATTGGTTTTCCTAAGAAATAGGCTGTTGCAATAGTTGTGATATATTCAGGATAACCATTAATTAACTTAGTATCTTTTTTCTTATCACTTCTATCTTTCTTGTTTAAAATATTGTGTTTTCCACTGTAATAATCTTCCATTTTTTGTAGTTCTGGCAATTCATTTTTTATAAATGATTCAAGAGCTTCTTTTAAATCTTCTACTGTCATTAATCCTCCTTCCTATCTTATTCCTAAGACATTTCTATCTATTGTTCTTACAGAATTATTTCTCATATAATCCTCAAGTGCATATCTCATAGCATCCATCAAATGGTTAAAATTATCGATAGGTTTATTTGTTGCTTTTCCAAACTTATCTTTATCCCAAGCATAATTTGAAATCTCAGTTAAAAAATTAACACATCTAGGATGTATGAAAATTTTAAAGTCTTGAATAAATTGTATTCCAGCATTAATGCTATCTTTTCCTTTTTTAGATGCTTTTATTCTATAAAGTCCTAAACCTTTTAAATGGTCTATACTTTTTGGCTCAGCACTATCTGCAACTATAATTTCTTTTTTAAAACCTAATTTTTCTATATTGTTGTAAATAGCTGTATTCTGCATCCCTTTTTGATATATTTCATCAAAAACATAAATTTCTTTTTGCTCCTGATCTAATATTCCACAAAAAAAAGCAGCAGGGTCATTAGTATAACCAAAATCTAACCCAAATACTGCTTTTGCTTTTTGTCTTTTATTTAATATTTCTCTCCAATCAAACTCTAACTCTTGCCAATTTTCATAAACGAGTCCATCTACTATTCCCCAGTTTCCAAGTCCAGCAACTTGATACCTACGAGGGTTATTTTTTTTCATATCTTCAAATAACTTCTTATCAGCATCATCTAGCCACTCGTTACATAAGTAATTAGTCGTTAAAGCTAAAATATTTTCATCTTCTTTATCAAAAAATCTACCTTTAAGCCAGTGTCTTTCGTTCCAAGGGTTAAAAGATATGATTATTTGTTTAAATAAAGGTTCTTCTACAACCCCTCTAATACTTTCATCTAGCATATTAAAAGCTGTTTCATCTGTTAACTCATAGCATTCCTCAACCCAGCACCAACACAAACTACCTACTGAAACTGAAATTGATGTAATTTTCAACGGATCATCAAAACCTCTAAATAAAATTTTTTGTCCTGTTGGTTTATAAGTCATTTCAAGAGGACTTTCTTTCAATTCCCAGTAGTCTTGAACTTGAAATCTATTAATAGCCCATCTTAAATCTGAATAACAGCTATCTTTCAAAGTTCTAAAAACTTTTCTTACAACAAGAGTATTAGCATTCTTATATTTCATCATGTTATAGATTATCCATAAAGCTGTTGTCTTGCTCTTTTTTGAAGCTCTTGACCCTTTAACTACCTTATACCTACCCTTGAAGTTCCAAAACGATTTATATCCCTTTCCAACAATCTGAGGTAAACTTACTTTTATAAATTTACTCATCTAAATCATCTTCACCAATAATCATAACTGGCAAAGTTCCTTCAATTTTAGTTTTATCAGTGAATAAAGCATGTCTTTTGCCTAAGAGTTCTGCTGCCTTTATTCTTTCCTTAGCCGATACTTGCTTTTTCATTATCCTAGCAGAAGAAACTCCATCTCCTTCTCCTTCAACTACTACAACCTCTTCTTGTATTTCACCTCTCATCATTGCGGTTAAGTTCTGTAAAACTTCTTCAGCAGATGCTATTCTTTCAGATTCTAATTTCTGCATCATTTCATCAATATAATTTTTTAAAGCAGGTTTTGTAAGGTTTTCCTGCCCTATAACTCTTGCTGTCTTTTTGCTATATCCAGCCTTTATTGCAGCCTCAGTAGCATTGCTACATGCCACATAATATTCACAAAAAGCCTTTTGTCTCGCATTTAATTTCAATGCTACTTCACCTCCAATTATCCTCGCTTTTGTACTTCTGCTAAAATTTTATGCCTATAATTAGGCTCCAACTTCTCAACTTTATTGAGTAATTTCTTATTATTAAAATGCTCCCAGTATATAGTGCCTTGTGCTAAGTTTCCAAATAAAACCTGTCCTTCAATATCTTTAAATCTCGTTATTTCTTTTGAATTTCTGTTTATATCTAAACTTTCTTCAACTGTTTCAAACTTTAAATTTAACCCTAATACTTTATTTAATAAGGTCGTATGTGTATCTATATAACTTCCTATATATAATTTACCAAGTACAAATAATACTGGCCCATCTCTAAAACCTATATCAAAATGTTTTTTATACGTTTTCATAAAAACCTCTCTAAATAAAAAATACTTCTGTAAAAGCCTTAGCTTGTTCATTTTAAGAACCACAGAAGTATTGATATAATTTTATTAAGTGGAACATATTGGATTTGCACCAATGAATATCAATCGCTGTTATTCTAGTCCTTAAAACTAATGTCCCATAAGATTAAGACTTTTTTTATAGTAGAGTCTTAAACTACTGTATTATATTTAAATAAGGGAGGAATTTCCATACCCCTAGATAGCCAAGAAGATTAACTTCTTATAGCCAAGCCATCTAAACTTATTTCATATGATACCATACTATCACATAAAAACTGACAAAACAATACACCTCTTTTGACAAGGTTTTGACAAATCTGTATTAAAAATCTATCAATCTTTGTGTTTTAAAATGTAATTCTAATGCTGACAAAATACTATTCCTCATTCTATACGCTGTTCTGATATGGATATCTAGTTCTGTTGAAATATCTTCATATGTCATTTTTTTAAAGTATTTCATCTCAATAAATTTATAATCTTCATGATCTTTTACCATATCCAATGCACTATCAATTCTAAAAAGTATTTCCTCATGTCTACTAATATCGTTAGAGAGTCTTACCTTCAATTCTTCAATCCTCTCCATATCTGATTTAACTTCCATAAAGCCACTTCCAGAAATCTTTTCTACCTTGTAGTTTTTTAGTAGAATTGGATTATTAAAATACTCTAAATCTTTTTTTATTTTATTTATATATTTATTATAGCTATACAAGATGTCTTCCATCTTCCTAAAAATTATCTTTTGCTCCTGTGTTGCCATTACTACTCCTCCATTTTAAGATTAAATATATCTTTATATGCCTGTAAATATGAAGTTCCAGAATATTCTCCCGTTTTTCTATCTACAACAACCAACCAATTATATCCATTCCATTTGATATTGTTAAAATCTTCTGTTGTGAACTCAAAATCTTCAATATCTTCTCCAAAATTTATTGGTTCTTCTCCTTCTGGATATTTAATATCTTCAAGCCAAAAACCATTATCATTGATTAAATTTTCAAAATCATCATTAAATCCAAAACTGTTTGGCAGTATTGGGAATATGATTTTTACTATGTACCCTTGTTTTTCTAAATCTTTTACTATTTGTTCTAATGTCATATTAACCCCATTCCTTTCCAAGCATAATAGAATTATCAATTTCTAAATCTTCATCTCCACTTTCTTTTGCTATTAATCTTTTTACCCATTCTAATGCTTCTATTTGTCCTTTTGTTTTAGAGTATTCTCTTATATCTTTATCAAAAGAATTATTATAATCTAATTCAAATTGTTTGCTCTCAATCTTATAAAATAATTCTGCTTCATCTATCATTTTAGCCCTCCTTAATTCTTTTAATTCTAACTTTCAAGCTCTCAACAAGTGCATCCTGAACATCGCCTTTATTCTCTAAAGCTTCCATTACATCTTCATCTCTTGTCTCTTTACAAACTAAGTGATGTATAATTACTTTTTCAGTTTGCCCTTGTCTATGCAATCTCTTATTAGCTTGTTGATATAATTCCAAGCTCCAATTAAGTCCAAACCATATTACATGATTTCCACCTGCTTGTAAGTTGAGTCCATAAGCTGCACTAGCAGGGTGTGCTAATAACAAATCTATTTTTCCTGCATTCCAATCTAACTGGTCTTGTGGAGTTTTTAAAAGTCTCACTCTTAGTTTAGAGTCTTTTAGAGCTTCAACTATTCTGTCTTTATCATGCTGAAAGTTATAAAATACAAGTGCGGGTTTCCCATTTAACTGTTCTATCAATTCTAAAAATCTTTCAATTTTACAATCGTGAACTTTAAAGACTTCTCTGTTTTCATCATATACCGCCCCATTTGCTAATTGCAATAACTTGTTAGATAGTGCTGCTGCATTTGCAACTGTTATTTCAGTATCTTCAAGTTCAAGTATTGCTTTCTTTTCTAGTTCATCATAAGACTTTTTGGCTTTACTGTCCAAAGCCACTGGAACTTGCTCATAAATTAGGTCGGGTAGTTCCAGGTAATCTTCTGCTTTCATAGATATGCAGATATCAGCTATTTTCTCATGTATAGCTTCATTTGAACCCTCTTTGGCATCATAGTTGAAAATTATTGTTCTGTTTCTTTGCCCAGGTTCAAAATATCTTTCTCTAAATTTTCCGATAGTCTTTTCTAGTCTTTCTCCCTGGTCCAATAAATATAACTGTGCCCATAAGTCTATAAGCCCATTTGGTGCTGGTGTTCCAGTAAGTCCAACAATTCTGTTTATTTTATTTCTAATAACTTTCAAACTTTTAAATCTTTTTGATTGGTGGTTCTTAAAACTAGACCACTCATCAAGTACCACCATGTCAAATGGCCAGGCATTTTTATAATAATCAACTAACCAAGTTACATTCTCACGATTTATAACATAAATATCCGCTGTTTTTGCAAGTGCCTTTATACGCTTCTGTAAGCCTCCTAAAACAAGAGATGTTTTTAGTAGGGATAAATGGTCCCACTTTGCTATCTCATCTGTCCAGGTAGCCTCTGCGACTTTTTTAGGGGCTACTATTAAAACCTTTCCTACTTCAAATCTATTAAATTTTAAATCTACTATTGCTGATAGAGTTATGATGGTTTTTCCTAACCTAAGCCCATATCCAACATAAGACCTAATTTATCATCACTTATCATTCTATCAATACAGTATTTTTGGTATTCATGCGGTACGAACTTCATTTAAGCATCACCTCCTCAATAAACTCATCTACTTCTTGAAATGAAGCTATAACTCTTACATCACAATTTAAGTTTTTTAGCTTCTGTATAAAATTTTTTTGTAAAGGAGATAGATTATTCCTTTTACCTTCTGCCTTTAATTCCACAAAATAAATTTCCCCCCAAGGAACTATGATGAGCCTATCAGGTACTCCTGCATTTCCAGGAGAAACCCATTTCATACACAAGCCTTTTTTATTTTTTACACTTCTGATTAAATGGGCTTCAATTTCTTTTTCACTTTTTTTCATAAACTTTTCTCCCGTCTGTCATGTAACTTTTGAAATCTTTTTTCTTATATATATATATAAAACATAGGATTTATAGATTTTATAGAATATATATACCCTTTATATTCTTTATTTATTTATATTTATATAGAAAAGAAAGTTACAAAGTTACAAATATATAATATAACTAATAGTACCAATACTTTTAAGTGTAACTTTCTATGTAATTTTCTCTGTAACCACTAAAAAGAAAGTTACACTTAAAATTTTAAGAAAGTTACATTTTTAAGAAAGTTACATTTGGAAAGCTACAGTAATTTTACTCGTCTATTTTTCTTTTAAATCCTTTTTGGACTCCGTATTTTCCAAATCTTGAGGATTGTTTTATCTTTTCCCATTTAAATAGAGTAGATAAAATCTTATTAATTTCAATGCTGTCACTCTTTTTTAAATATCTAATGTCCATTTTTAAGGCTTCTTCCCATATTTCAGCGGCACAAACCTTGTCTCTTAAAATCAAATCACTTTCATCATATTGCTTACTTGTAGTTTCATATTCATTTAGATAGGTTCTTCTGCCAAATAAATCCATACTATCCCAAGCATTTTTTGGTATTTTCTTATCTAAATAATCTAAAATAATACCTTTATAAACATTATCTTCTGAGTGTGCATCTTGTTCTTCTTTTGCAATCTTTTCTGCTTCTTTTGATAAAACCAAACTATAAAATTCATTCTTTGCAAGTTCACAAGCCTCAGCCCATATTTGATCTAACTCATCGTTTAAGTAATTAAAGATAGATTTTTTGGGTTTATATATAAAACAATCTATTGGCCAGAATCTTCTATTTCCAGTTTCATCTCTTAAAAAGTTAGTATCATTTGCAGTTCCAAAGAAGGCACATCTTCTTGGATATTTTTGGGCTCTACGGCCGTATGAAGCCCGAAAGATGTCATCTGTTCTACTTAAAAAGTTTTTTACCAGGTTCAACTCTGATTTTCTTAATGAACTAAGTTCACCCATTTCAAGTATCCAACTACCTTGTATTAACTCACAGGCATCTTTACCCTCTACATTTACCAAACTGTCATTGTACCAATCCATACCTAATATTTTTAAAAAGGTACTCTTACCTACTCCTTGTGGTCCGATTAAAATAGGCATATTATCCCATTTAATCCCACCATAAATAGCCCTTCTTACTGCTGCAACTAATGATTTTTCAGATATTTCTCTTGTATAAATATTATCTTCACAACCTAAGTAATCTATGAATAGAGTTTCTATTCTCTTTTCTCCGTCCCATTGAGTTGATTGGAGTCTTGTTGCTACTTTATTTTCAGCATTTTCTTCTGCAATTAGACTAACTCCATCTATGATTTTATTTGTAGAAGTGATTCCATAAAAACTTTCTAAATACCATCTAAGTCCAGCATCATCTGTATCATTCCAAATTCTGTCAGGAGTTTCAAATTTTCTGTCCCAAGGTACTCCATCTCTTACTAATATCCTAGAAGAAAAGATATCCTTAAAAATTTTAAACTTTAATTCTTTATCATTTCTTAGAATTAAAATTATGTTGGCCAGAGTGCTAAGTGCTTTCATACCATCTGCACTATACTGAATATCATCTTTCCAGTTGTCATCATCTTCAACTATTTCACCTTCCAGAACTTCTGTATTCTTATCATTTACTATTGAAAATTCTGCAATAGCTTTTTGTTGTCTTTCTTTTAATAAATCTTTTTTAACATCAGTCCTTGCCATTACCCATTCTTTCATAGCAAGCCAAGAAGGTAGTTTGGCCACAGGAGTATTAACTTCTGCTTGTATATCCAAATGTCCAAATTTATGCAATCTTACTAAGTCAAAAGCATTTACTAATTTTTGGCTACAAGGATCAGTAGCATGGTGAGAATATAAGAAAAGTCCATCTTGATATACAATAGCTCCAGCAGTAGTACTTCCACCTATAAAAGTTAATCTGTCAGCTATATCACAAGGTTCATATACTCCTGGTAAAAATTCATCTATGGCTTGATAGATGTTAAACCTTCTGCAAAATGCTCCTACCATTCCCTCTTTCTCTAAGGGGTTTTCTTGCTTTTTTAACATATTTTGATGGAGTTTTTGTGCATCAGGAACTTCTGGCCAGCTCGTCACGTCTTTCCAGTCTACATACATATTAAGTATGGCCGCACCATCTAACATAGGTTTATCGGCATAAGTAAACACATAATCACTATCAATAGAATGACTTGGCCAATACATTAACCTGACAGCTTGAAAGGTAGTAGAGTCACAATATCGTAACCCTATGAACTCTGCTACCTTTCTTGCAATAGGTTCATACTCTTCTGCTGTAACATCTTCTGCTAATGGAAATATAACTCTTATTCTAGGCTTAGTAGTTTGGTGCTTACGAGTGCTATACACTACATATGCACAACCTAAACTATTAAGAGTTTTAATAATCTTAGTATCATCTTCATAAGCCAAGTTATCTAAGTCAAGAGTTATTAAACTTCTGCTTTCAACTGCTTCGCTTCTTCTTAGATTCCCTTTTAACTTTCCACCAACAAAGCCTCCAACATCCTTAATATCATCTTGCTTAGACTTAGAATAAGATAAGAACTCATCTAATGTTTCAGCTGTTACTTTTGGCTTTCCTAATCTTTCAACAAATTCAGACCAGGTAATTTCAGTTGTTACCCACTGCTTGGATAATCTGTTATTTGCTTCTGATATTACTAGTTTTCTTGAGTTCTCCATCTGTTATCTCCTTTTAATCTTCAAGCAATTTATCTATTAAAGCTAATGCTGTCTTATAGTTATTATCATAGAACTGATTAAAAACTTCATTTAAGATTAAAGCTCTCTTTGCTTTCATATCTTGTGTTATTCCACCTATGATATTAAGCCAATCTGTGCCGCATTCTTCTGATATTACTTCTTTACTATTAAAAGCTAATTCTGCTACTGATCCTTGTTCTTCTACTAACCAATTTAAGTATTTTCTAGCTTTTTCATAATCCTCTTTACCATTTTTTTTCTCTGCCCTAATTAAGTATTTAATAACATTTCCCTCTAAAAAGAAAGAAGTGCCTAAACCGAGTCTAGCTCTAATAATATCTATACTTTCAAAATCGCATCCAGGTATTTTGTAATGGTTTGGGCTATTTACATTATCCATTTTCTTTTCCAAAGCTCCCATTAACTTATCTACCTTTTTTTCTGTATTTTCTTCTCCAATAATATCTATTACTTTTTTTAGCATTGTGGAAGTTTCTATATCTACACTTCCATTTTCTACAAGGGATAAAAATGATTGAGTTGCACCTATCTTTTGAGCAAAATCCTTTTGTGTTATTTTGTTCTTTTCTCTATATTCCTTAATTCTTTTTCCTATTTCCATAATTTTCCTCCTTTAAATTTCCTTGAATTTCTTTAAATATAAATTATATTTTCCATTTCTTTTAATGGATCTCATTTTTTCCATACATACTCCAGGAGTTCTTCCCAGCATTAAGGCTATATCTTCCCATTTCATTGTTTGTCTATAACCTACTAAATCTATTTCATCTTCTTTGCTCCATTTAGTTTTGTGATTAGGAAATAGTTCTGGGTTATACATTAATCTCTTAGAATTTTTATATCTTTTAAATCCACTAGAATCTACATAAAAATCTGCCATAATTTCCTCCTAATCTTTCATATAATAACTACCAGTAAACCCAGCAGCATTTAATATTAATCCTTTAGCCCAACTTATTTCCTCAGTCATAGTTTGTATAACTTCTTCTAATTTAACTGTTGCTGGAACATCAAGTATTACCTCATCATGAACATGGAATACTATTGGCCACCCTTTTGCTTTTATTCTTAACAATGTTTCTGCTAAGCAGTCTCTTGCAATAGCTTGCACAATATTTTCTGTTAATTTACCACCATAAGTTGGGATAACTTCCCACTTCTTAGATGTTTGGTTAATACCCATATAATGCATCTGCATTTGTCCAAACTGGTTTTCTTTTAAAAAAGGTTTTGGATAGAAAAGTTTTCTACCACTTGGCAATTCTATTGTGAAAAAGTCTTGGCCATAAATAAAGTCATACTCTCTTGCTAACTTTACACACTTAACCATTTGATGTTCCCCAGTTTCTAATACTTCAACTGCTGCATTCTCTAATGCATACCACAGTTCCACAATTCTTTTAGATGATTTTCTCCATCTAGTAACTATGTCTTTCATTTCTTCATCAGTCAGCCCCATATCTGCTGCACCCATAGCAGTTAAAGCTCCAACACTACCTTGGTATCCTAGTGCTAGCTCTGCAACTTTACCTTTAGCTCTAAGATGATAATTTTCTTCTCCTTTTGCTATGGTATTAATAGGTACTCCAAACATTTGAGAGGCTGAGGCTTCATAAATTTTTCCATGGGTTTTGAATACTTCCATTCTCCACTCTTCACCAGCAAGCCAAGCTATTACTCTTGCCTCTATTGCTGAAAAGTCTGATACCACAAAGTGATTACCTTCAGAAGGGATAAATGCAGTTCTTATCAACTGTGATAAGGTGTCAGGTATGTTTCCATAAATTAGCTCTAATAGTTCTCCATTACCTTTTTTTATGATATCCCTAGCAACATCTAAAGTTTCTATATAATTACGAGGTAGGTTCTGTACTTGAACTAATCTTCCAGCATACCTACCTGTTCTGTTGGCTCCGTAGAACTGCAAAAGACCTCTTACTCTTCCATCTTTGCACATAGCTTCGTCCATAGCTTTATACTTTTTAACAGATGTCTTAGATAGTTCTTGTCTTATCTCTAAAACTCTTTTTGCTTGCCCATCTTCTAAAGAATTTACCATTTTTTCAACAGTAGCTTTTTGTAAATTCTCAACTTCTTCACCAGCTTCTTCTAGCCAGCTAAGCAGTTGACTAGTAGAATTAGGGTTATCTAATTTGGTTATATCTCTTGCTTCTTCTAGTAAATTAGCCCTGGATAATGCATCTATATACAGAGCTCCATTGACTAATTCACTATCAACTCTAACTCCATATGCATTCATAAAGGTATCTAGTTGCCAAAGTTTCCACTCTCTGTCAGGAACAGGAAAAGCACTTAATCTTCTACCTATTTCCATTTCTGTAACTACATCTTGTACACAATATTCTTTGAAAAGCTCCCATTTCTCAGGTGCATGTTGCGGTAGGTTTCTAGTTCTATTTCCATTACTCTTGGTAGCTTTGCAAGGTATACAGAAATATCTAATTAAAGTACTGCCTGTTGTAAGTTTTTTCTTATCTTGAGGCAATCCCATAGCATTACCAATAGCAGCAAGTCCTGCTGTATATCCACAATATAACCCATGTACCATAGTGCATTGCCATTGTTCTAATGGAGTTTCTATTCCTGCCATACTTAAACACCACCACTCAAAGACAGCATTATATGCATACTTAACACAATCCTTGTCTTTCAAAAGTTCTAATACTTCTTGTGGTATAGCTTCACCTTGTGCAAGGTCAACTATTTTTACATCATGACCATCAATAGAGTATGCAAATAGAAGTATCTGGAAATCATTACTCATTGCATATTTGTATGATCCAGATTTGGTAATATCAACAGAGCTAAATGTTTCTATATCTATATTTAAGGTTCTCATAATCGCTCCTTTTTGAAAGTGAAAGGCAGTTTTCACTGCCCTTCTATTAATTTTTTTAACTATAAATTTTATAGTATTGGCTCACCAGTTACTGGGTCTATTTCCACTTCTCCAAATTCTTTTTCTGCTTTAATTCCTGCTGCTGATAAAGGTTCTCCATCCATTAGCTTTTGCACATTACCTAATCCACAACCTATTCCTTTTTTTCCACTTACTGCATAAGGGAAAAAGTTTACTGATACTCTCGCATAAACTCCTGAATAAATTTCAGATTGATTTAAAATTGGTTGGGCTTTTATATCTACTATCCCTGGTTGGTAATCTATTTTTGCACTTGCTGTAAATACCCAATGCCCTTTACATTCAGGTCCGAATTCTTCTCCATCAGATGGTCTCGTTCCATCACCATCATAAATAGGGATAGTTGGTTTTGGAGGTTTTACTCCATTCCATACACTGTTAATTCCTTTTTCTATCGCTGCATTTATTGCGGCATCTAATTTTGCCTTTGTTTGTACATCAGTTTTTGGAACTAGAATTGTACAACTGTACTTTTCTTCTTGCCCTTTTTCTGCTGCATAAGGTTTAAATAAATGTACAAAACTTAATCTTACTTTTCCTGTCATTACTCTTGTTTCATTAGCCATTAATATCACTTCTCCTTTATAAACTATTAATATCTTCTACTACACTAAATTCATCTTCTGCCTTTATCCTGTTTGTTATAGCTTCTCTTTTATCAGAAGCTTCTACAAGAGTTGGCTTACCTACATTCATAACTATTAAATTTCCAACTAAATTATTAAATTCTTTTTTACCTACTGTCTTTTCCATTTGTGCCAAGGTTAAGTATTTTCTTTCAAATAATAACTCCTCAGCTATTCCATTATTTACAAGTACCTTTATAGCTTCATCAGTGTTGGTAAAACTTCTACTGCCTCTACCATTAACTGCTTTCCAACCAGGTACTTCATTCCCTTTTAAACTTTCAGATAGCGCATAATCTTTTAAATCATCAGCCCATTTAGCTAAGTCTTTTGCCTTTTCTAATATCTGTCCTATTTCTTCTAAGGTTAATTGGTCAGCTGCTTTAAACTCATATTTTGCAAGTTCAAGGTTTACATTGGCTCTTTCTCTACAAACAGCTTTTGCTTTGCAAAACTTGCAATGTTCTCCGCAGTTAAAATCTCCTTCACCTTTTAAAGCCATAGTAGCTTTTTCTTGAGCTATCTTTGCAAACTCTAATAAATAATCCAAGCTACATTCCCAAGTGTCTATATTGTTAAGTCTCGGCTGTACAATTGACATTTTAATATGCTCTATCGGGAATATCATGTCATAAGCTAGATATGCTCCTAATGCATATAAAAGTAATTGAGCATTATTTTCTACACTTACTGGTACTCCTTTTCCATATTTAAAATCTATGATATGTAAGGTATCATTAGCTATTAAAATACAGTCAGCTGTTCCAAAGCCATCAGGAACATATTGTGAAAAATCTACTCTCTGTTCTACTGCTATATGTGGGGTTACTAAATGTGAATACATTTGTTCCTGAATAAACTCCACATACTCATCTGTGTACCCTTGCATTTCTTCTTGATATAACTCTTTTTCTTTTAGCTTCTTCATTGCAGCTGTAAATTTCCTAGAAGTTAATCCAGGATCTATTAATTTTCTTACCTTCAATTCTGCTATTTCATGTGCCAAACTGCCTTCTTTTGCATATTCACTTTCTACATCTTCAAATTGTTCACAGAGTTTGACAGAAGGTGGACAAGCTATCCACCTTGCAGCACTAGAAGGTCCTAATAGTGCATGTGCCATTAAACATCAGCTCCTAAGTTTTTAAGTTCTTGAATAAAAGCTCCATATTTTTCTTTTGGTAAAAATGTAATAGCTTTAACTTCAAAACTAGCTAATAGATTTACCAATGCTGTTCTATTATTATTTATATCCTTATTTACCCAAGCAGCTGCTATTTTTTGTAAATCTTGAGCAGTATACTCAGCAGTTTTAGTTGGTAGAGGTGTTGGAACTTCTGCTGGTGTTACCTCTTGTTTAGTTGGTGCTGTTGGTAACTTTTGAGTAGGTGCTTCTTCTATCTTTTTAACAGTTTCTTTCTTCTTTTCTACCTTAGCAGTAGATTTTTCTTCTGCTTTCGCTTCTGTTTCTAAACTTGATTTTATAGCTGTTGTTAATTCCTCAGTAGTTATTTCGGTAGAGTTCACTTCTATAAATTCCCTTATTTCCTTTTTAACTTCTTCAACACTTCCTGTAAATTCTACTTTTACCATTTATTTATCCTCCTATTTGCAATTTTTTAAAATTTGTGGTACTTTATATTTAAAAGTTGTATGTTTGTCTGTTGTTGATGTGGTAGTCACAACAGACTTTTTATTTTCCAGCATACTGAACACCTCCTTTATTCCATGTATTTCCATAAATCTTTAACTGGAATAGTTAAAGTACAACCATACATATCTTGTAAAACTGCTATACCATTATCTTCTAACACCGATTCATACCAAATTCCATTTATTAAAAATTTTGTCATTTAGTCCCCCTACAATTTATCTACAAGTCTTATAATAAGTTCCCCAACTCTAATCTTTTCATTGATTACCTTAATTTCTCTAAAATCATCCATATAAACTTCTAACATTTCTTTTATAATTTCTTGTTTATAGCTAGATTTGTTAACAGGCATTTCTTTTAAAACCTTGTATTCAGAACCTACTTTTTCTATATAGCCTTTATCCTTTAATCTATTTATCTGAACCTCTCACGACTGAAGTCGCAAGGTTCTTAAGTACTATTTAGTTTCTTTTGAATATCTAGTATTCAAACACTTCTTCTATTTTAGTCATTTCTATCAACTCCTTTAATCTCTTAATGCCACAGGCATAACTATATAAAATAGATTATCCTTTCTGAACTGACAAGCATTCCTATTATTTTTAGCTAAAGCAATATCAAATTTTTCATCTTTCACATACTTTAGCCATAAGTCCATATATTTAAAATTTAGAGTAGTTTTTAATTTGGCTTTTTTATTATCAAGCTCTAAAACATCTAACAATAGTACTGAATTTCCATTAGGATAAGCTTCAACTACTAGTTTCCCTTCTTCAAAAGAGAAGTATCTTTTTATATCAGATGAATCTACTAGTTTTAGCATTTTCCAGACTATATCATCAGTTATTTTTTCCATGGCTTTTCCACTTGAATAGTTTTCATATTCGTAGTTATTAATGAATGTTTTTATATCAGGTACATTTGCATTAGGAATAGGATTATATTCTGTTACTTCATCTTTTACTTGAATGGCTAATCTTCCATCTTTCAAAACTGCCATAGATTTAGCTTTTTTTAGTTCTTCTAATACTGATACAGAGTAAATTTTAGTATCTGTTCCTGGTAATTCCTCTCTTGTATCTCTTACTACTGCTAATCTGTATGTATCGGTGAATCCAGCATAACTTCCTGATACTATTAAACCATTCACACTTTCATTTTTAGCAATAGTAGAAAAGTGCATTAAACTTTTTATTTCATTTTCTTCTAAAACCAACACTTGTTTTCCCATATTTTGAGAATTGTATTCTTTTATATTCATTATTGTTCTTCCTCCATTTTGTTTCTATCTTCTTCTATTTCTTCTAAAATCATAGACCAGATTCCTGTTACACCATATTTTCCAAACCCTCTTAGGCATACAAACTTAGTACCTTTATGAATTTCTATATTTTTAAACTCATAATCTATAGAAATTCTGTACTCTCCAACAACCTTACTAAGTTGTAGAGTATAAATATGTTTAAGTATTTCAGCATTACCGTCTACATCTTTGCTATCCCTAAAATATACTGTTACTTCCTTGTTATCTATCCAAATTCTGTCTGCTTCTTCTTGCATAACTTCCAAAATTTTATCTATGAATTTTACTTTTAACATCTGTACCAACTCCTTAATCTCCAACATATTCATGATTAAACTTTCTAAAAAGTTTAGGTTCATCTGCTACTATTTCAGGAACTTTTAAATCTGTAAAATGTAGATAAGTTAGATAACAATCATAATCAGTTACATCTATAACAAAATCCTTTCCCTTTATCACTAATTCTACATTTATTTCATCACTACCTTCTTTATAATTGGCAGATGAAGCTAATTTATAAAATTTTTCTTTTCCTATATTATATTTTCCAGTAACAAATACATCTGTCACATCTTCCCAAGTTCTGTCATTCTTTTCTAAAAGATTAATTGTTTCTATCCATAAATTTTTATTATCTGGCATAAATTCCTCCTTGATATTTTCTTTAATTTAGTGTAAAATCAAGTGTAAGTAAGGGTTTACCTACCCTATTTTTTGTTAACATCTGATTTGGTTTGGTTGCCTGGTTCAGATGTTTTTATTTTATTTATAACTAATATTGCTGCTAAAACTATTGCTAATTTCTTCATAACTCTTCTCCCTTGTGCTTCTCAAACCAATCTGGAAGCTTATCTTTAATCACTAAGTGCTTGACACCAACTTTTATAAAAGGAAAATCAGAATATTCTCTTGCTATTTGTTTTAATTTTGCAACACCAATATTTGTCAATTTAGCAGTTTCTGGCATTGTTAACATCATTTTTTCTTCCATAACTCCTCCTTACACACATTCCATTAAAATATCAAAAGGTCTATTTATACAGAACCAAAGAGTTTTCAGTAGCCATTTCACTTTGTATTTAATTACATCTTTTAAAGATGCTCTTGCAAAATTTTCATTTTTATTTTCCATTTTTTGCCTCCATTTTTTGATATGCTTCCATTACTTCCACTACATCTTTTAATTTTGCAGTAGCAGGAAATGGTATTATTTTTATCAATCTTAAAAATTCATTTCTATGTATTCCCATTTTCATATCCTCCTTTAATGCTTCATTCCTTTATAAAGTTTTTCTAAATTTTGTAATGCTGCATCTTTCATTTCATGTTTACTAACTTCTAAAATATCTTTGATATTTGAGTACCAAATTTCAGCTATTTTCTTATCAGAATAGTGGCTGTAGTTAATTCCTAATAAGTCCATTTGTGGTTTCCCTCCCAATGCGACTAAACAAAATATTATCTTTGCTTCATGATTTTTAAAATATAAATCTTCCATTAATTTCACTCCTTTTAAAAAATATCTTTAGCTATCACCTTTATTCTTTTTGCCGCTTTGTAGGCTTCCTCTAAATCTTTAAAATCAAGAGACACAAAAGGTCTTCCAAATAGAATTGGGAAATCATAGCAAAAACAAATGTCTATGTCGGATTTAAAATTAACACTAATCACTACATTTTCAGAAGTAAAGACATTCAAATAACCTATTTCAGATAAATCTTTAGCAGTTAAAGTATCATATGTTTCATGACCTTCACAAGCAATTCTGTAATCAAGATCTAAATCCTTTACTCTTTTAATAAATTTTTTTATCTTCTCAATTTTTAATTTGTCCACGATTCCTCCCTTTATTTGCTTAAAAATACATTGATGAAATATTGTTGCCCTTTACCAGTAACCTTTGGTGTCTTACTTATTCTTATAGAACCATCAGGATTAAGTACTGTTCTTTCTTTTATTTCAAATAATCCCATATCCATTGATTTTTGAGTCGGCATATTATAGCTTTCACCTTTTTGTTTGATTAAGAACCCATTTTCTCTCAGATAGTTAAACAATCTTTTTTGACCTGTATCGACTCCGTTCTGCTTAATCAATTTTGCTAGGTCACCAATCAATATAGAAGATTGAGATGTAGCTACTGCATCAGCAAATATTACTTTTGGCTTATCTTCTTTCACTTTATTTTCAAGAACTTCAATTTTCTTTGCATAGTCTTCTATCATATGTGATTGAATTTGATTAGCTCTTGCTAATATCATTTCTGGACTATTCCAAGCCTCTTCACACTTAATAAAATATTGTCTAGCAAGCTTTCCTTTTTCATTTCTTTGAAGCATTGAAATTTCTTTTGCCATATTCAATGTCATTAGATGGTCTTGTACTACCTTAACTCCTGAAATCCCACCACTTTCACTTTTTTGTGAAACTGGGATAAAATCAGTATTTTCAACAAATCCATATTCGACCATTCTCTCAAACCATTGAGTATATGGAGTTTTTATCTCCAAGAACTTATGTAACTCTCTTCCACTTACTAATTGTTGCCTGTCTTTTACTTCAATTTTAATTAACTCATTCATTTAATCGCTCTCCTTCTTTATGCATCCTTTATTCCTAAAAATTTCAACATTTTTTTCTTAACATCTCCGCCATTTCTGTTGCCACGAATAATATCAGAGCAGTAACTAGGTTTTATTCCAAGTAGTTTTGATAATTCTGCTTGGGTAATACCTTTTTCTCTTAATACTCTTTTTACTTCCATTTCAAAATCCAATCTTGTCATATTTACCTCCTTTTTATAAATTTTTTAATTTTATTATTTTTTACTCTTTTTATGCAATTTATTTAGTAAAAAAAATTAAATAAACATCTTCATTTAAGAGATTTAGATAATTTTTTATGGACATAGCCTCAGTAATAGTAAAATCTGATCCTTTTTTTCTATTTATTTTGTTTGATAGCCCTGCCACAGAAAGATTAATCTTGCTTGCCAATTCAGCATAAGATACACCTTTTTCTCGTAATATACCCTTTAATTTATTATAAGACAATATCAATTCACCTCCTTTTTTTGATAAAAAATATTATTTTTAAATTTTTTACTCTTTTAAAGATAAAAATAGTTTAGCATAGCATTTTAATCTTGTCAATTTTTTTTATTAAAATTTAAAAAAATTTATTTTATTTGCATTTTAAGAGTAAAAGTGATATACTTTTTCTATAATATAATAGGAGGTAAACTCATGACTAAAGGCAAAGATATGTTTAATGAACAAAATTACGCATTACTACTAGAAAATTTTTTTTCAAATCCAAGTTTTTTTGGGGGGATAGTAAAATATTGGAGAGATGAAAAAGGGTGGAGCCGTAAGAAATTAGCCGATGAAGTTAATATGCATCCAAGTAATATCCAAAGATATGAGGAAGGTAAAATAGCAAATATACCTTTTTCTGTTGTTACTCTATTTGCAAATGCGTTTAATGTAAGTATAGAAACCTTCTTGGGTAAAGAGGTCATAGATAAAGTTTCTAATATGTTCTTTGAAACTTATATAAAAGAAAATGATAGAAAAAAGGAAAGAATAGGAAACTTAAAAGTAATAGAAAATATATTTAAAAAATTAGGGGTTAGGTATTCACCTGATTTTGATACGAATCTTGATAAAATCCAAAATGGAGACTTAAATCCAGAATTCAATTTAATGTATGCAAATTTTTGGTTGAAAGTAGATTTAGAGACTTTAATATTTATAATTTTATTACTTGCATCTAACAAAGATCCATTTGTTGGGCAATTAATTACTTATGAAGAAGCAAATGACTATCTCAGAAATATGGTTGAAAAAAGAGGAGATGAATATACTGCTTATTTAATAAATCAACCTAGTAATTTTTGGTTTTTAATAAGCTCATTTAAATATCCCTCATATAACAATAACTCTACATCAAGAAAGAGATTTTTAATGGAGCTAAAAACTTTTCTAAAATTTATGAAAAAAGGAAGACTATCTCAACAAGAATGCAATGAGATAGCAGACGGAATAAAAATGGCATACTCACTTTTGAATCAATTTCCAAAAGAATTAAATTTAGATGATAATGAAGGAGAAAAATATGAATAGATATGATGAAGATTATGAAGATGAAAACTATGATGGCGATATTAGAGATAAGGTTCCAGTAATTGTGGAAACTATTAGGGTTGAAAATGAAGATGGTGATGAGGAAGAAATAGACATAGAGATAGATCCAAAATTACTCGAAATAGTGGATTCCCAAACCTATGATGAAAAAAGTGATGATTCAATGGGAGAAGAAGTTGAACATACTTTAGAAGGAGAAATAGATTTTGAGGGAGATACTTACTTTGTAGAAATGAGAATTTTGGAGTATCCAGTTAATGTCGTAGATAATTATGAAGTAGTAAGAATTGAAAAAATGTAAAGAAATAAAAAAAAATACCCCTCTTGAGTTCGTAACTCTAAAGGGGTTAAAAAGAGTGTGTCCTCTTTTTTGTTTGCCTATACAAATTATAACACACTCTTGCTTTTTATGCAATTTGAAAGGAGAGTGATTTTGTATGGCTGGCAGAAAAGCTAATGGAGAAGGTACTATCTCTACAGTTATAAGAAATGGCAAGACTTACTATAAAGCTAACATTACTGTTGGTTGGGATAGTGATGGTAAACAGATTAGAAAAAGTTTTGGTAGTTATAAAAAGTCTGTGGTACTCGATAAAATGAATACTGCTAAATACCAAGCTAAGACTAACAGTTTATCCAATTCTGATATCAGTTTTGGAGAACTTTTTAAAGACTGGATTTTTAATTTTAAAAAAGTAGAAGTTAGCTCTAATACTTTTTATGAATATGAAACAAGTTATAGATTAAGAATTATACCATATTCTATTGCAAGAAAAAAAGCTAATCAAATAACTTTAAATGATTTACAAAAATATTTTAATGAGCTTCAAGAAAACTTTACAATAAACACTATTAAAAAAACTTATATCCAGGTCCACTCTTGCATTAAATTTGCTTTAATACAAGGAATAATGATGAAAGACTTTTGTCCTGGTGTAACTTTACAAAAATTAGTTAAAAAAGAAAGTGTAAATGTTTTTTCTAAGGAAGAACAAGAGTTAGTCATTAAAAGTCTTGATACAAGGAATATAGTTGATGCACTGATTTACTTTACATTTTATACAGGTCTAAGGCTTGGAGAAGTTTTAGGACTGCAATGGAGCGATATAAAAGGGAATATGGTTAGCATTACAAGACAGTATAGAAGAAATGTTGAAGTTGAAAAAGTGAATGATAGAAAATTAACATATAAATTTAAAGAATTAAAAACAAAAAATAGTGTAAGAGAAATTCCTTTACCAGATAAAGTTTTAAAAATGTTAGAAACCTTACCCAAGGATCATGATTTAATTTTTTCTGATAATGGAAAACCTATTGAACCAAAAAGACCTCAAAGAAGAATTACTGCTCTTTGTAAAAAATTAAATATTCCTCATAGAAGTTTCCACTCAATAAGGCACAGCTATGCAACTAGATTATTTGAATTAGAAATTCCTATTAAAACTGTTCAAGTCTTATTAGGTCATAGTGATATAGCAACTACTATGGATATTTATACTCATGTTATGAAAGAAAAGAAATTAGAGGTGTTAGACAAGTTAAATAACTTATAAAAAAATAAGAGATTCTTAATTGAATCTCTTTTAATTTTGTCTGTTGTTTGTCTGTTGTAATTTTTATATTTTATCAAATTTTATAAAAGTTTATTAATTTTTCAACAGTCTTAACTTATGATTTTAAGTAACTTTAAGATTTTATAAAACTTTACTAAATTATATGGTGCCTGAGGCGGGACTTGAACCCGCACATTCCGAAGAATTCCAGATTTTGAGTCTGGTGCGTCTACCAATTCCACCACTCAGGCATTTTATCTGGCGCACCTGGCAGGAGTCGAACCCACAACCCTCTGATCCGTAGTCAGATGCTCTATCCAATTGAGCCACAGATGCATAACAACACTTAGTTAGAATATCACATAATTTTTTTTATGTCAATTATTTTTTAAAAAATGGCACACCCAGTAGGACTTGAACCCACAACCCTCTGATCCGAAGTCAGATGCTCTATCCAGTTAAGCTATGAGTGCACTATAATTTTAGATTAACATATATTTTTTTATCTGTCAATTATAATCTTACAAAATTTAATTATATTATCATTTTATAATCTTACATTATTAACATATAATGTAATTTATCAATAATTTATTGACAATTTAAAATAAAAAAAGTATTATATCATTTATAAGAAGAAAAATATATTAGAAGTCTATTACCAAATTTTTTTACACAAGGAGGAAAAATTATGAAATTTTTTGTGGATCTAAATTCTGACATTGGTGAAGGTTATGGAGCTTATAAAATTGGAATGGATGAAGAAATTATGAAATGTGTTACCAGTGTAAACTGTGCTTGTGGTTGGCATGCTGGTGATCCTTTGATTATGGACAAAACAATTAAAATTGCAAAAGAAAATAATGTTGCTGTTGGTGCTCACCCTGGATACCCAGACTTGTTAGGTTTTGGTAGACGGAAAATGATAGTAACTCCTGCTGAAGCTAGAGCATATATGTTGTATCAATTAGGTGCTTTAAATGCTTTTGCAAAAGCTAATGGAACTAAACTTCAACATATAAAATTACATGGTGCTTTTTATAATATGGCAGCTGTTGAAAAGGATTTAGCTAATGCAGTTTTAGATGGAATAGAACAATTTGATAAAGATATAATAGTTATGACTTTGAGTGGAAGTTATATGGCAAAAGAAGGAAAAAGAAGAGGACTAAAAGTAGCAGAAGAAGTTTTTGCAGACAGAGGATATAATTCTGATGGAACTCTTGTCAATAGAAGTTTACCTGGTGCTTTTGTAAAAGACCCAGATGAAGCTATTGCCAGAGTCATAAAAATGGTAAAGACTAAAAAAGTTACTGCTGTAAATGGAGAAGAAATTGATATAGCTGCCGATTCTATCTGTGTACATGGAGATAATCCAAAAGCTATTGAATTTGTAGATAGAATAAGAAAATCATTAATTACAGATGGAATAGAAGTAAAATCATTATATGAATTTATAAAATAAGTGAGGTGTTAATATGGAGAAAAAGAATAATTTATCTGTTCTTTTGGGAGCAGCATTTTTAATGGCAACTTCGGCAATAGGACCTGGATTTATGACTCAAACAGCTGTTTTTACAAAAGATATGGGAGCGACATTTGGTTTTGTAATATTAGCATCAGTTATAATGTCTTTTGTAGCTCAATTAAATGTATGGAGGGTTCTTGCTGTCTCTAAAATGAGAGGACAAGATATTGCAAATAAAGTTTTACCAGGACTTGGATATTTTATAACATTCTTAGTTTGTTTAGGTGGTTTAGCATTTAATATAGGTAATGTTGGAGGAGCTGCATTAGGTTTTCAAGTTTTATTTGATTTAGATTTAAAAATAGCTGCTCTTGTAAGCGGAGCATTAGGAGTAATTATATTCTCTTTTAAATCTGCTTCAAAACTTATGGATAAACTGACACAAATTTTAGGTGCAATGATGATTTTACTTATAGGGTATGTAGCATTTTCAACTAATCCCCCTGTTGGAACTGCTGTAAAAGAAACTTTTATACCTAGTTCTATAAATCTAATAGCTATTATAACTTTAATTGGTGGAACTGTTGGAGGATATATTATGTTTTCTGGTGGTCATAGACTTATAGATGCAGGAATAGTTGGAGAAGAAAATTTACCACAAGTTAATAAATCAGCAATATTAGGAATGAGTGTTGCTACAATAGTAAGAATATTCTTATTCTTAGCAGTTCTAGGTGTTGTTTCTCTTGGAAATCAACTTGGTGTAGAAAACCCAGCAGCAGATGCTTTTAAAATTGCAGCAGGAACTGTTGGATATAAAATATTTGGTTTAGTATTCTTAGCAGCTGCTTTAACTTCTATTGTTGGTGCTGCTTATACAAGTGTATCTTTCTTAAAAACCTTCTTTAAAGTTGTTAAAAATTATGAAAATTTATTTATAATAGCTTTTATAGTCGTATCAACTTTAATCCTTATTTTCTTAGGTAAACCAGCAAAGTTACTTGTTCTTGCAGGTTCATTAAATGGACTTATTCTACCTATTACTTTGGCAATTACTTTAATAGCTAGCAAAAAGCAAGATATTGTTGGAAAATATAAACACTCAAATGTTTTATTCTTCTTGGGTTGGATTGTTGTGCTTGTAGCTGCATATATAGGAGTGAAATCTCTATCAAAATTAGCAGAATTATTTGCATAATAGAGATATGGAGGTAGTTAAAATGGAAAATTCAGTAAAATTTTTATTTTCTGGGGATTCAGCCTTAGTAATAGAATTTGGAAATGAAATCTCTGTTGATATAAATAAGAAAATTAGAAAGATGATGGATAATATAAAAAAAGAAAATATAGATGGAATTATTGAGCTTGTTCCTACTTATTGTTCTTTACTTGTAAATTATGATGTTTTAAAAATTGACTATCAAAGTTTGGTTGAAAAATTAAAAACTCTTTTAAATAATGATAATGAAACTGTTGAAGATGAAGAAGTTACTTTAATAGAAATTCCCACTTTATACAATGATGAATGTGGACCTGATTTAGCTTATGTGGCAGAATATAATAAAATTTCAAAAGAAGAAGTTATTAAAATTCATACAGGAACAGATTATTTAGTTTATATGCTTGGATTTATGCCGGGATTTACTTATTTAGGTGGAATGTCTGAAAAAATAGCTACTCCAAGATTAGAAAGTCCTAGATTACAAATTTATCCAGGTTCTGTTGGAATAGCCGGAAAGCAAACAGGAATGTATCCTTCAATGTCCCCTGGTGGTTGGAGAATTATTGGCAGAACTCCATTAAAATTATATAATCCTGATAGTGAAACACCTGTCTATATTAGCTCTGGGGATTATATAAGATATGTTTCTATAACAGAAGAAGAATACAATAATATTCTAAAAAAAGTAAAAAATAATGAATATGAATTAAATATTCGTAAAGTTAAGAGAGGTGAGCTAAATGCCTAGTATAAAAGTTCACAAACCTGGATTATGTACGACTATTCAAGATATTGGAAGAATTGGTTATCAACAATTTGGAATACCTGTATCTGGCGTTATGGATGAATTTTCTTTTACAGTAGCTAATTATCTTGTTGAAAGTGATAAAAATAATGCAGTTTTAGAAATACCATTTTTAGGACCTACATTGGAATTTGACTTTGATGTTACAATAGCTATAACTGGTGCTGATATTCAGCCAAAAATAAATAATCAAGATATTAAAATGTGGCAATCCATAAATATTAAAAAGGGAGATACTCTTTCTTTTGGTAGTTTAAAAAATGGAATAAGAGCTTATTTAGCTTTCTCTGCTGAAATAGATGTTCCTATTGTTATGGGAAGCAAATCTACACTCTTAAAATCTAAATTAGGTGGATTTGAAGGCAGACAATTAAAAATGGGAGATACTATTAACTTTAAAAATATTAAAGTTCTGTCTAAAAAAAATATTTTAGATAAGAAATATATTCCTGAATATAAACATAATCAAAATATTAGAATTATCCTAGGACCACAAGATTATTATTTTGATGAAGATTCTATTAAAACTATGCTTGAAAATAAATACCAAGTTACAAAAGATACTGATAGAATGGGTATGAGATTGTCAGGAGAACTTATAAAGCATAAGGATAAAGCTGATATAATATCTGATGCAGCAGTTTTTGGTTCTATACAAGTTCCTGGTAATGGGCAACCAATAATTTTATTAGCTGATAGACAAACAACAGGAGGTTATACTAAAATTGCCACTGTTATGAAAGCTGATTTACCAAAGCTTGCTCAGATGATTCCTAATGATACTATTGAATTTAGTCTTGTAAATATTGAAGAAGCACAAAAAGAATATAAAGAATTTTATAATATTTTAGATGAAATAAAAGAATCATTTATAGTTAAGCCAAAAGTTTACACAGAAAAACAGTTATATGTAATGAAAAAATTATTTGGAAATAGAAGAAAATAAAAAATTACTGCACCCTTTATTTTATACTGACTAAGGGTGCAGTTTATTTGTACTAATATATATTTTAAAGTATAATAAAAATAAAAAACTAAGGTGAAAATATGAATGTAAAACAAGTAGCAATAAATTTAATATCACAGGTAGATAAAGGTGCTTATTCAAATATAGCTTTAAATGAAATTTTTAAAACTTTGGATATAAATTCAAAAGAAAAAGCATTTATAACAGAAATATTTTATGGAGTTCTTAGAAATAAAAAATTTTTAGACTATATAATAGAAAGATATACCAAAGAAATAAAAAAAGAATGGATAAGAAATCTTTTAAGAATTTCTATCTATCAAATCACATTTATGGATAGTGACAACAAAGGTGTAGTTTGGGAAGCAACTGAACTTACCAAGAAAAAATATGGAATGACTATTTCAAAATTTATAAATGGTACTTTAAGAAATTATTTAAGAAATAAAGACACTGAATTAAAAAGGTTAGATGATGAAAAAAATTATGAAGTTTTGTATTCTATTCCAAAATGGTTTTATGATATATTGGAAAAACAATATGGAGATAATAATTTAAAACAAGCTATTACAAGTTTAAAGAAAATTCCTTATTTATCAGTAAGAATAAATAAGTTAAAATATAATGAAAAAGAGTTTGAAGAATTTTTAGAAAAAAATAATATTCAAATTATTAAGAAAGTTGACACAGTATACTATATAAATTCGGGCTTAATAATAAATTCTGAAGAATTTAAAATAGGTAAAATAATTGCTCAAGATGCCTCATCATATCTGGCTGCTAAAAATTTAGGTGTATTATCTAATGAATTAGTTTTAGATATTTGTGCAGCACCTGGTGGAAAAACTGCTGTTCTTGCTGAACAAATGGAAAACAAAGGTGAAATTATTGCAATAGATATTCATCAACATAAGATTAAACTTATTGAAACCAATATGAAAAAACTAGGAATAGATATAGTTAAAGCTATTGTAATGGATGCTAGAAATGTTAATAAACAAGGTAGAAAGTTTGATAAAATCCTAGTTGATGTACCTTGTAGTGGCTATGGTGTTATAAGAAAGAAACCTGAAATTCTATATTCTAAAAATAGAGAAAATATTGAAGAATTAGCAAAATTACAATTAGAGATTTTAAATTCAGCAGCAGATATATTAAAAGATGGTGGAGAATTGATTTATAGCACTTGCACTATAACTGACAAAGAAAATACTGATAATATTGAAAAATTTTTAAAAGAAAGAAAAGAATTTAAAGTTGAAAAATTGTATATTCCTGAAAATGTTTCAGGAGATTATGATAAACTTGGTGGTTTTTGTATAAATTACAAGGAAGAAATTATGGATAATTTTTATATTATAAAATTGAAAAAAGGAGAAAAATGTTAGAAGAATTAAAAGAGGCAAATGAATATATTTCATCAAAAATTGATAAATATAAAAGTCCAAACTTAGAGTTAATAAAAGAGATAGAAAAAGATGCAGAAATAAATAATGTTCCTATAATAAGTAAAGAAATTAGAGAATATTTAAAGTTTATTATAAGGACTAATAAAAATATTAAAAATATTTTAGAAATTGGAACTGCAACAGGTTATTCTGGAATTATTATGTCAGAGGAAATCCAAGATAGAAATGGAAATTTAACAACAATAGAAATTGATGAAGACAGATTTAAAATAGCTCAATCCAATTTTGAAAAATCTAATTTAAAAGGTATAGAACAAATCTTAGGAGATGCCACAGAAGAAATAGAAAAATTAAATAAAAATTTTGATTTTATTTTTATTGACGCAGCTAAGGGACAGTATAAAAAATTTTTTGAAGATTCTTATAAACTTTTAAATAAAGGTGGAATAGTATTTATTGATAATATCTTATTTAGAGGTTACTTATATAAAGAAAGCCCTAAAAGATTTAAAACAATAGTTAAAAGACTAAATGAATTTATAGATCATCTTTATGAAAATTTTGACTCAGTTACTTTGCTACCTATTTCTGATGGTGTTATGTTAGTTAGTAAAATTATCTAAAAAATTATAATCAGTTTTCTAGTTATTAGCAATAGTTATAGAGAAATAGCAAAAAATTTATTATAAAAAAATTTTTAAACTATTTTATAACTTTCACTGTCAAATAGGTATACAGATAAAATTGATAAAATCCCCCCCTAATAATGAGCAGAATAACATCGTAAATCCGATTGTTATAACTACTCATTTTTATTTTTTATAGATTTTATACTTACAAAAAAGTATGCTATTTCCAAAAAAATAATAAGTGATAAAATAAACCTAAAGACTTTAATGGACAAGCTCTCTATTGAGAGCACCTGCACTCATAAGGATGTTACCACCCTGTTGACTCAGTTCAAAACCATTTTTTATTTAAAATCCCATATACTTTAATGCCTTTATATTACTTTTCTTTATCCTTTCTATTTCAATATTATATAATTTTACAAAATTTTTTTCTTTTTGTGCTTTTTTTATATCCACTTCTTCTAAATTTTCTTTTACATTTTTTATTAAAAATGCTGAATATAAATTTCTTTGTATTTATTTCCTAATATTTCTACTCTTCTATCTTAATAAATGAAATTTTTTAATCTCATTTATCATAATTTTTTTATTAAAATTTTGTTAAAATATTTTATAACTTTCACTGTCAAATAAGTATACAGATAAAATTGATAGAATACCCCCTAACAACAAATAAAAGCTATTGCAATTTATTATTTCACAATAGCTTTTTTGCTATATCTTAGTCTTTTTTATCATTTTGATTCCTAATTTTATCTAATTCTGTTAAATTATTTACTTCAATAACTTCTATTCCACTATCTGTAAGTTTTTTTCTAAATACTGCAATTCCCATATAAGCCATAATAATAGAAACAATAGGATTTATTAAATTTAAAAAAGCATAAGGGAAATAAGAAAAAGTTGGAACTCCTAAAGTTGCTGATTGATATGCTCCACAACCATTCCATGGAAACATAGGGGACCATAAAGAACCTCCATCTTCTAAGGTTCTTGAAAGATAATATCTTTCCAATCCCATATCATCATAAACTTTATAATACATTCTTCCAGGAATTATATTTGCTAAATATTGATCAGTAAGAACAAAATCACAAAGAATCCCAGTTACAATAGTTGTAGCAACAAGACTTCCAACAGAATGAATATATTTTACAACCTTTTCAAGAATTACTTCAGTAAATTTTGCCTTTTCTAAAATTCCTCCAAAGCATAAAGCAAATATAATAAGTGATATTGTCCATAACATTCCATTTACACCACCACGAGTAAGAAGTTTATTAACAATTTCCACATTTGTATTTCCTACATATCCATTTTGTAAAACATCTAAAATATCTACAAGACCTGCTCTTTGAAAAATAACTGCAAATATACTTCCAACTGCTGTTGCAAGCAAAAGAGAAGGAATTGCAGGGACTTTTTTAATAGCTGTTATAAGCACTACAATAGGAGGAACTAATAACCAAGGGCTAATAGTAAAGCTACTAGAAAGAGCTTCTCTTATTATTTTTATGTTTTCTAAATTTATAGAAGAAGATTCATACCTTAATCCAATTATTAAATATAATAACAATGCTAATATAAAACTAGGGACAGTTGTATACATCATGGATCTTACATGAAGATATAAATCTGTTTCTGCCGCTGCTGCCGCAACATTTGTACTATCAGATAAAGGAGAAATTTTATCTCCAAAATATGCTCCTGAAATAACCATCCCTGCTGTAAGTGCTGGATTAATTCCAAGTCCAGTTCCTATTCCCATAAGTGCAACACCTATTGTTCCTCCAGATGTCCATGCACTACCAGTTGCTACCGATACAATTGCACATAAAATACAACCAGTAGGTAAGAAAAATTTTGGTGAAATTAATTCTAATCCATAATAGATCATAGCTGGAACAGAACCTGCCAAAACCCATGAACCTATAAGCATACCAACAATCATTACAATAATTAAAGCTTCTATTGCACGATAAACACTTCCAATCATCCCTTCACTTATTTCAGCCCAAGTACAGCCAACTTTCAATGCCATAATTCCTGCAAGTATAGTTGAAATTACAATTGGAATATGAGGTTCCACCTTTAATACTAACATAGAATAGACAATAATAATTGACATCCCTACAATAGGAACTAAGGCTTCCCAAATTTTAGGTTTTCTTGCTTCATTCATATTTATACCTCCATTATATTTGCTGTATATTATTCTATGTAGCAAATATTGAGCCAAATAAAAAAATATTATTTTTCAATATAAAAAATAAAAAAATTTTAATAAATAAATGAAAAATAGGAAATATCTTTCTTAATTTGAGAAAAAAATTTCCTATTTTTTATTTTTTATAAATTTAAACATTATCTTTTTTTAAAGAATTAATCCAATCTCGTAAATTATATTCCAAAATTTTATTATTTAATTGCCTTTTACTAATATTGAGCATTATTGAAGCTTCTGATAAATTTCCTTTACATTTCTGAATTTTAGATTTAATAAATTCTACCTCAAATTGATTTCTGGCATCTTTTAAACTATCATTAAAATTTAAAATTGACTTTTCTGTATATTGAATATAATTTTTTGTATCATTAAAACAAATTACATTTCCCTCTGCTAAAACCATTAGACGTTCTATGATATTTTTTAATTCTCTAATATTTCCAGGGTAGTGATAATTTTTTAAAAATTTCATAGTTTTTTCATCAATATAGTTTATTTTTTTCTTTAATTCTATTTCAAATTTTTTGATGAAAAAAGCAATAAATTTTTCAATATCTTCTGGACGTTCTCGTAAAGGTGGAATATTAATAATAATCCCATTAATTCTATATAAAAAATCTTCTCTAAGTGTTCCATTTTTAATATATTTATAGATATTTTGATTTGTTGCAGAAACCAATCTTATATCAATATTAATTTTTTTATTTCCTCCTACACGTGTAATTGTTTTATCTTCAAGAATTCGTAAAAGTTTTACCTGTGTATTTAAAGAAATCTCTGCAATTTCATCTAAAAATAATGTCCCATGACTAGCTTCTTCAAATTTTCCTATTTTTTGTTTAATTGCTCCTGTAAAAGCTCCTTTTTCATGTCCAAAAAGTTCTGATTCAAGAATACCTTCAGAGTATTCTTGACAATTTACAGGAACAAAAGGAGAGGAGTTTCTTTCACTTTTTTCATGTATATATCTTGCAATAACTTCTTTTCCAACTCCTGATTCTCCTAAAATTAACACAGATAAATTGCTCTTTGCAACTTTATTACAAATGTCAATAATATTCTTCATAATAGGATTATTTGATTCTAACATAGATATTTCTTTATTTTGATTTTTTAATAAACTATTTTCTAATTTTAATTCCTTTAGTTGTAAAAATCTTTCTATATCTAATAACAAAGTACTGGGGTCATTACTTTTTATAAAATAATTATATGCTCCATCTTGAATTGCCTGTACAGCAGTTTCAACAGTTCCATAAGCAGTAACCATAATTATTCCTATTTCCATATTGTAATTTTTTACCCAATGTAGAAGTTCTATTCCTGTTTCATTTTTCATAATTAAATCAGTTATTACCACATCAATTTTATTTTTTTTGATAATTTCTTTAGCCTCTTTAACAGAAGCTGCTTTATAAGCATGATATCCTTTTTCTTTTAGTATCAAAGAAAACATTTCTCTATAATCATCCTCATCATCTACAATTAAAATACTATAATTTGTAGTCATCTTTATCTCTCCTATTCAAATTTAATAGAAACTAAAAATTTTGTTCCAATACCATATTCACTTTCAACAGAAATATCACCATTATATTTTTTAACTTCATTATATACAAGATATAATCCTAATCCTGTTCCATGTTCTTCTTTTGTAGTATAGAAAGGATCAAATATATAGTCAATTTCTTCTTCTGGAATTCCAATACCATTATCTTCAATTAAAAGATTAAGTAAATTAGAAGTTGAAGAAACAGATATCTTTATTAAATTATTACCTTTATCTTCATAAAAAGCATCAATTGCATTTTCAATAAGATTAATTAAAATAATATTAATAGTTTCAATATTTAAAATTACAAAAGGTTCACTTTTTAATATTAAATCACATTGAATATTTTTGGCTTTTAGTCTTGTTTTCATTAAAGTTAATATGTTTTTTATAATAGTTTCAATATTTTCTTTACTATATTTATCTGCTGATACTCTTGAAAAACGAAGTAAATGCTCAATTAAATTGTTAATTCTTTGAATGGCATGTTCCATCATAACAACAGCTTTTTCTAATGATTCGCTAGATGTTTTCATTTTAATAAGATATAAACCATTTCTTATTGTCCCTAATGGATTTCTAATCTCATGAGCTAAACCAGCAGAGATTTGACCTATTGTTATTAATTTATTTTCTTGATGAAGTTTCCTTTCAGCAATAAGTTTTTCTGTAATGTCTTCTATGCTTAAAATTTTAAACTTTTCATCATTTGAAATATAAGGTGATAATTTAATTTCATAACATTTATTTTTTATTATATGTTTAAAAATATGACTTAAATTAACATCTAATTTTATATAATCTGATATTTTGATTAGATTAGACAAAAATGGTAAATCAAAAAGATTTTTTCCTATAACATCCTTTCTTTCTTTTGACAACAATGTCAAAGCTGCCTTATTACATTCTATAATAATATTTGCATCACTAACAATAAATAAGGCTATATTTAAATTATTCAGTATTATACTAATATTTTTTTTAGTTTTTTCAATTTCCTTGGTTTTTTCTAAGACATTCTTTTTTAGAAAATAATTCCAAATATAAAGTGCTATCATACAAAATAGTAAAATAACAGCAATATTGATAAAAGCTTCAAAATCCCTTTTTTCTCCTCTTATTGATTCAGAAATTCCAAACCACTTCTGTTGAACCTTTGATACAATATGATTCTTTTTCATTTGTAAAATACCCTTATTAAGTATAGATAATAGTGTATCAGAGCTTTTATTAACAGCTAAGACTACATCTTTTTCATATAAAAGAGTAACATCATACTTCTTAGTTTCATATACATCATATTCTCTCCAATATGTTGAAATTACTACCTCATCCCCAACAGCTGCTTCTACATCACCATTTTTTAAGAGTTCTAAGACAGTTTTTGTATCATCTACAAAAATAAAATTTGCTGATTTTTTATTTTCTTTTTTTAAAGCATTATCTATATATTCAGCAGCTAAGTCACCTTTTGGAATAGCTACTTTTTTTTCAGATAAATCTATAAGATTTAATATAGGATTATTTCCTTTTGGAGAGATAATAACCGTTTTTAAGCGGTATATTGGAATAGAAAAATTAAATTCTTTTGCTCTATTTTCACTAGGAAACATATCACATACATCTATTTTTTTACTTCTTAAAGCCTCTACTAAGTTATAAAAAGTATACATATCTATTGTAATTGTTGTCTCAGTTTCAATTGACAAAAAATTGACATAATCAACAATTAATCCTGAATACTTTTTAGCTTCATTATCATAATATGAAATAGGTGGAGAAGTAATATCTGTTCCTAAACGAATTGGACTATGAAGCTTCAAATATTCTTTTTCTTTTTTTGTAATAGGAGATGAATACTTTAAATATGTGATAAGAGTTATTCCATATTTCATTAATATAACTTGATTCAATAAAATAATACACACAACTACCATAATAAAAAGAATCAAATGTTTTTTTATCATTTTCATAGAGAAAACCTCTTTTTTATCA
>UMGA01010002.1_pt1 | contig 50938 bp, 44 predicted proteins | sample 1965171 | NCBI WGS metagenome assembly UMGA01 (sample SAMEA4836062, study PRJEB28245) | human gut metagenome | biome: gut microbiome; material: fecal sample | place: Denmark | collected 2008 | reverse complement strand
GGTCTTAGCCGTTATGGACATGCTGAAAACGGCCGGCGTAAAACGTCTTGCCGTAGCTGCGGAACAGAAGGGATAGGTATATGAGAGACTATACGCGAGCGAAATCGTTTGCCCTGTCAATCATCGTCAATATTCTTTTGCTGCTCGCCGTAGCTGTGTTTATTGTGCCGAAAATTATACAGTATCAGGAAGAACAACTGTATGTGATCGACTTGGAATCCGATTGGGAACCGGACAACGGCGGCGGTCATGCCGGCGGTGGCGGCGGCGGCAATCTCTTTCCTGACAAATTGAGCGATGAAGATATGGCCAAACGGATAAATCAGGTTGTGCAGGCCCAATCTACGGCAGTGACCCCCGTCAGTGACGCGCCGGAAGACGCGGTCAACGTACCCGAAGCGTCGGCGACGGGAGATAAAAACAGCAGTTCCAGTTCGCAAGGCGGCTCGCAGAGCGGCAGCGGTCCGGGAACGGGCGGCGGCAGCGGCGGCGGCCACGGCGGCGGTCACGGCACGGGTGAAGGCAACGGCAGCGGTTACGGAGACGGCAGCGGCGACGGTACGGGTACCGGTGAAGCCGCACATGAACCCTTTGATACGGAAGGATTCAGACAGGCCATTGAAGCCAATAAGGTCTATCCGCCTATGGCGACGAGAAGAAGATTGGAAGGATATGCGACTATTGAATCGACCATCGAAACGAGCGGTGCCATCAGCAGCGTTTCCGCCGTGGATTCAACCGATTCCCTCTTTGCCCAGGCGGCTGTGGCTGCGGCCTATGCTGTCGGCAGCTATCCGAATCCGACAGGCGAAACCATGCATGTGACGACGACAGTTCGATTTGAATTGATCGAATAGTACGGGATACAGGCTGTAACAAGAAATTGTTGCAGCTTTCTTTTCAGGAGGAAAATATGGGAAACACGCTGTTTATCTACCGTGATGCCGTGACAAAGAAGGTTGCCGTCACGGCCGGGAGCGTCCTTGCCATGAGTGCCTATAAAGCTGCAGGTGAAACTGCGGACGCACAGAAATACGCGCGCCTCATCCTCGTCGTAAGTGCCGGTGCAAGGACGGCGGACTATGCGGCGCCGGTACGGGCCTTTGCCGGAAAAGAAATTATTTGCTTCTTTGTCGGCCTGACGAAAGATGAGGGGACGTCTTTTCAGGCGGCCGTGGCCGGCAGCAGCGGCAAAACCTTTTATATTAGCGCCGAATCCCTTACGGAGGATACGTTGGCCGCTGCAAGTGCGCTCCTGCCGAAAAAGGCAGAAACGGCGGATCCGGCGGATATCGTCATCGCGGCGATACAGCGGTTTTTGCACGGCCATAATACGGGCGTCTTGGCAACGGGCCACGGTGATACGGTCCGGGCCACGCCCATTGAGTACCTTTGGCATGACGGCAGACTGTGGCTCTTTACGGAAGGTGGCCGCAAATTCCTCAACATCTATCGTAACCGGAACGTTTCCTTTTCCGTCTTCGATCCCTTTGCGGGACTTTCGAGTTTGGCAGGTCTGCAAATACACGGGCAGGCGGCAGTGCACGTACCCGGTGAAGATATATATGAAACCATACGTAAAGTAAAGGGAATTTCCGATAAAACCATGGCGACCATGCCCGTCGTCCTCCATCTCGTTGAAATCGTGCCGGAGCACATGACTTTTCTGTGCGGTGCCTTTATTAAAGAGGGCCTGGCCGTGCAGCAGCATATATGCGGCGACTGGACGAGAATCGGGAACGGGGTCAAATAAATTACATATTATTTCGTTTTATGTACTGCTTTTCTCAAGGACGATTGTCTCGGGAAAAGCAGTTCTTTTGAAAAAAAGTAAAATAAATGTCTGTTTGGAGCATTTAAAGACTGATTGGAGTAGAAGAACCAGGTATCTTCCTGATAAAATTAAGAAAATCTATCATTGCATAAACATGAGGGGGAAGAGGACGCACACATGAATAAAAAGGAAAGAAGGACCCGTTACATGAGCCGATACATTGCCTTGACCTGCGCCGTTGTGACATGGCTTGCCATGCCCGTCTGCGCCGATAACGGCGGCAAGGCGACGACGAAAGATGTCATCGTTCAGGCGACGGCTGCCGAAGAAGCGGCGAAGTACGAGTCGCAGCAGACGACGATTATCACAAAGGCCGATATCGAAAAAAAGCAGGCTAAATCCGTAGAGGATATCATTTTCAATGAAACCGGCGTGTCCCGTACCGTCGATGCCATGGGCCGCGTGGGGGTCTCCATTCGCGGCGCCGAACCGCGTCATACGCTCATCCTCGTGGACGGGCAACGTGTCATGGGGGATCTTGCCAAATATTATGGTGCAAGTGATGAAGTTATGCGCCTCGGTGCAGAAAATGTCGATCACATTGAAGTTATTCTGTTGAGGATATTGTCTTCAATGAAACAGGCGTATCTCGGACGGTGGACTCAATGGGGCGCGTCGGTGTATCCATTCGCGGTGCCGAACCGCGCCATACGCTGATTCTTGTTGACGGCCAGCCCGTTATGGGGGATCTGGCGAAGTATTCCGGCGCCGGCGATGAGCTGCAGCGCCTCGGTACGGAAAATGTGGATCACATCGAGATCGTGCAGGGTGCGGCCAGTGCCAAGTACGGATCGGACGCCATCGGTGGGGTCATCAACGTCATTACGAATAAACCGCGGAAAACGGCCGGTATCCAATTTAATATTGAAGGCCGGCGGGAAAAAGGGAACGGTGACATCGCTCCTTTCTCCAATTACTTCCTTCGTGCCGATTCGGGGCAAATGGGAAAATTCCGCTTCGATATTTACGGCAGCAAGCAGGATATCATGCCGATCTATGCCAGTGAGCACCGTAAGGTCAGTGTCTTATCTTCCGATGAAGATCACGGCTTTTTGAAAAATTCGCTGCGTTTTTACGGCACGAACTCGAATATGGGAATATTCGGTATATATGATATCAATAAAAATAATTCTCTTTCCTTTCGAGCAGACAGGTATACGGAGGATTTAGAGCGATATGTAAAGCGCAGTACTTCGTATATGGAACCGCAGGTTCATTATAAGCGTGATTTGGACCGCAATACTATGAACCTTACGTATAACGGGAAAAACAACAAGAGTACGTGGAAGACCGAACTGAACTATGCGCGCGTTAAAGAAGACGACGTGACCTTGACGAGCGATTACGGCAACAGCACGTATGAAGGGAAAAATACGCTTAATTATGTGGATAATGTGGATCACCGGCAGTGGAGCTTCGACGTTTCCGCCGATACGCAGGTAAACGAGAAACACCTGGTGTCGTACGGCTTCGGCTATGCACTGGAAAAAGGCGAAGGGAGCCGCTTGAAGAATGCCCCTCATACATACGTGCGCAATATTGACCCGTGGGACTACGATAAAAGCCTTGCCGTCAAGAACGGAGTCCCTTCTTCAACCGTTTACCGCCATTCTTTTGCAAAAAATAATGCCGGCGTCGAACAGTGGGATAAGGAAAAGGAATGGTATAACGGCAATAAAAACGATCCGTCTACGCTGCCGCAGTTTACGTATGAAGAATACCTGCAGTATCTGGATCCCGAAGCGGGAATTGATGCTGCCGCCGTCATGGGACTTGTAGACGGACCCGTGACGGAAAAGACGCTGAAAAAACGGAATCCCGAAGCATATGAAAGGTATAAACAGTTTGCCAAAACACTGCTGGAAAACAACCGGGAGTTTATTGAGGATTACCATAATAATAAAGAAGGCCGGAAAGATGAGAACGGTCACTATTATCCGGCTCTGTATGACGCGTATTTACCCAGCTTTTATTACGGCGCCGTGCCGGGGTTTGATTCGACGAAGCTGAAGCTGAACGGCGCTTATTTCAAAGAAGAATACAATAAGCGCATCAATCAGCAGACCGTCGGAGAGGCAACCATCAAGAAGCAGCATTTTTTCATACAAGATATGTGGCAGGTCAACAAGGACACGATCCTGTCGCCGATCCTGCGTCTTGATCACAGTGATCTCTTCGGTTCCAACCTGACCTTCAATATGGGGATGACTCATAATTTAAGCGGTAATACGCACCGCCGTTTGAAAGCTAACATCGGTACGAGCTATACCGAACCGGGTATGGGTGAACTTTATTATAATTGGGAAATGTACGGCCCGAATATTACGAACGCCACCATTGGCGGCGGCGAAGCCCGCCTCGGCTGGTATTGGGTCGGCAATCCGAACCTGCAGCCCGAAAAATCACTGAACTTCGATATATCCGTGGAAGGAGAGAATAAGAATACCTATTCCAAGCTGACCTTGTTCCATAATAAGATCAGAAATTACATGTCCGTTTATAATACGGGTTATCTGATGGATTTTTATCCTCAGTATGATGAGTCGACGACGTACGGTGCGGCGAAATTTGCCCATGCACCCGATCTGATCTACAGCTTCCGCAATATCGGCCGTGCCGAGATCACCGGTGTCGAATGGGAGCTGAAGCAGACCTTGTCGCAACACTGGAAGGCCCGCTTCGGCTACACCTATCTTCACGCCGTGAACAAGAGCGACGCCGATATGCCGCGCCAGCTCTTGGATAAGCCGCAGCATAAGATAGATATCGGTATCGATTACATCAATGAGAAGAGCGGCTGGAGCGGCAGCCTTTGGGGCGATTACTACATTCGTATGCTTGACAGCAACTCGTTGAGCGGGGGAGGGAATTATATGGTTTCGTATATCGATCCGAACAATTCCGACCGTTCCGTCATCCGCTATAATTTTAACAACAGGCGTACTGCCGATATGTATGAGCGCAAGACCTTCGGCATTTGGAATCTGATGATTCAAAAGAAGATCAATAAGGATTCACTTGTCTACTTCGGCATCAATAATCTCTTCGGCCACCGCGATGATGACCGCGCCTTTTCCGGCCGGGTCTATCGTATCGGCGCCAACCTGAAGATCGGCAGCGATGCGAATACGAAAGAAGGGGCGGCCGTGGCGACAGACCGCGTAATGAGTCCCGTATTGCTGCTGGACTTTCTCAACCGTCCCTTTGATACTGAAAAGGCGGAAGGCGTTGAGGTTATCGGTGATTATCGGGGTCGTTGGGACAGTCATCTCGGCTCGGAACGCCCGGCTGCACGCGTTACGGCGACAAGCTATGTCGATGCCGGTGCGGCGAAGAACCTGGCAGATAAAAAAGAACACGGCTTTGAAGGTCGGCTGCGCCTTGGCGTCGATGCGCGCATCGGTGCACATACAAATGTTACCCTTCTCGGCAGTGCGTCCGGTCAAGCCGGCGTAGATTCCATGCATGAAACGGAGGGCTCTAAAGGGCTGAATCACCGGCGCCTGGAAAAGGCCGATATTACGCATAATACGGGCAAGTGGGACTTCAGTGTCGGCAGATTGAGCGAATCCATGGGCGTGACTGGATACTGGTTCGGCAAGGAATTTGACGGTGCCCGTGCCGTGTGGACGGGAAAACGTTCACAGGTTCGCGTCGGCTTCGGCGATTTCAGCCATAGTACGGGTATTACGGATTCGGCCTATACCCATCCGATTTACACGGACTTTATGCGTGTGCCGACTGTTGATGAATTTCTGGGGATCACGATGGATACGGACGGATCGAAGAAAGAGCTGACCGTAGCCGATGCGGCGCCGACAATCAACTTCTACCAGCAGCTCAAGGAATTGCGTGCTCGCGAACAGGCCTTGGCGGACCGCGTGAAGGATGCGGAGAAAAAAGCGGAAGATTTGACAAGTGATATTTGGACGAAGGAAAATCTTGAAGGTGCTCCCGAGTCGGTGCTGCAGCCCATGCGGGAGGAATTGGCGCGTATTCAGGCGTCTATTCCCGTTCTTCGGTCCGAATATACTACGCAGCTGGAACCGCTGCGGAAAGCGCAGTTCGACGTCGTCCACCGTATGCAGGACATCGTCGTCAAGGCCTACGGCAGCGACACGGCTAAGCAGACCGTGACCTTGCGAATGCCCGAAATTCCCGTTACCTATACCTATCATGAACGCTATTACGATGAAGATGACGAGCAATGGTATGATGAAGAACGGACGTTTACACAGAATCTGGCTCCCGGCGTAACGGGGCTGAATCAGAAAGATCCCCTCTTTGAACTGTCCCTTGCGGATATGTCCGTATTAGCGAACAACGGCAAGGATTATCTCGAAAGGTGGTATGACAATAATACGGCAGCTATTAAGGCGGCATATGAGCAGCGTGCCAGAGATGTGGCAAAGTTTGCATTTAACGGCAGTCCCTATACGATGCATATTGATGATACGGCACTGAATGACTTGAAAAATAAAATTTATCAGGGAAATTCCGTCGACTTGCCTGATTCAGGGACAAGCGGCAAGATTAATGTCAAGACAAGTGAGTACTATCCCACCTTATTGGCCGATTATTTCAATGCCTTGGCGCGTGTGCTGGAATCGACCGACGGTTACAGCAAACTGCCGCGTGAAGCCTTGGGCAAATACACGGGCAATGTTATCCCGTCCCGGGGCGTCGTCCTGCAGCGTGACTATATCCCGCCTATCGACAGGGCGGCTTTCCTGCAGGTGCGCCGGCTTATCGGCAACAGGCTCGGCCTTACGGCATGGTACCTGCGCTCCGTTGGCGGCGATACGTATACGTTCCGTACGGCTGTCGGCACACATACGGAAGGTCGGGATTTCAGCAGTCTTGCCAATGTCTTTGGCATCGGGGCGAAATATCAATTAGGACGGAACGCTTCCGTTTCCTTCGACTACGGTCAAAACCGCACCGATTTCGGCCGGTATATGAACGGGCACACGCGGTATGATCATACGGCAGGTTTATCGGATTTCGTTATTCAAGGCAGAGACATGGGCGGCACGCCGCACTTCTGGGCTGTACGCTTTGACATCGGCAAGTCCGACACGGACGTGCCGGGCAGCTGGAATGCTTTTGCGGACTATAAATACTTCCAGCACGGCTCCTTCTTCGGCGGGACCGGGGCTGAAGGAGTGCCCGACCGTTACCTCGACGGTATCCGCAGCTTTACGGTCGGTGCGGGTTACGTGCCGGCGAAAAACTTCCTCCTTGAAGCGTTCTACACCTTTGACGCGAAGGGGATCAACAAGCGTGACACCCTGTACGGGCCGGAAAACTTCAAGCTCGGCAACTACACACGCATCCAGGCAACATATAAATTCTAATCGCCCTGTGGCGATATATGGCAAAAGCAGCCTTCTTTCCTTTCGGAAAAGAGGCTGCTTTTTGGGATTCAAGCCCAATTTATAATTTAACGTTACTGTAAATAACATGGTTTGTCAAGGCTGGAAAAATAACAAAAAAATATGTTAGTGTAAGATAATTGTGGGAAAACTTTATCGGGGTAAAGTATAGGCATACAAAAAGAGAAGGAATCCTTCGGTATAATTAAGTATCAACATCCCAACGCAAAGGAAACCTTCTCATGAACAACATTATACAACAAATTGCAGATAACAGCACAACTTTCTTCAATAAAACGATGGAAGATATTTTAATGGGTAAAACCGCGTTGTCCGGTATTACGGAGAGTGTGGAAGCCTATTCACGGCGGCTTGGCATGGAGCTGTTTCGCGCGGTACTGCAGGAAGTAGATGAGGCAATTTACGAAAGTGTAAAACAAACACAAGCGTATCACGTAAAAGATAAGGAGCGTCCACGCACGTTAGTTACCCCGTTTGGAGAATTAACCTTTTCGCGCCGCTACTACTAACACAAGCAAAGCTGAAGTACCCGTAGCGGTGGTAAGCGAGCCTGTATTACAGAAACAGTGCGTACGGCGCAAGTTGGCTTACTGTACGTATGAAGCCGCGCAAAAATTCCGGATGCCCGGAAGCGAAGTGGCAACATATGGCAGTTGGATGCGCAACATACAAAATGGAGGCTATCATTATCTAAATTAGTTTTAGTTCCAAAGGAGTCCCTGTCAATCCATTTCCCACAACAACTTGACACTGTCAAAAATATCGAAACTATTGACGTGCTGCGCCGCAAAATGTTACGTTATACACAAATGAGCAACTTGCAGTTGCAACAACATTAAAATTTATTTGTGAGGAGTGTGTCAGTATGCGATTGTCTCGACGGATTCATATTTTATTAGGTGCGGCCGTTCTTTCTTTGTGCACTGCCGTTCCGGGATTTGCTTCGTTTGTGCCCGTTCATTCGGTAGTATTCGGCCCGGAAAGAAACAATTACGATGATTCTTTTAAAGATCACGGCAACAAATTTCATATTTCCTATACTCGTGAGAACGGTGTACCTCAAATTATTGTAAAATCACACGGCAAGGTGATTTACACGAAGGAAGTTCCTTCACTGGGACGTTTTTACACGATGGAAATTCATCAGATCGTAAATGAAGATGACGGCCGGAACTTCTACATCGTTCAGTCCAAGGATTCCGAATTTTCCTATCTCATGGGCTATGATGAACGAAAGAAGGAATGGCAGACCTATACGGAAGCGCAGAACTACTATTCACCTGTTCCCGGTGAAGCCGTGCATGAAGGCATTACCATTCACTACGGCGACCTGGGCGTATATCACTTCAACAACCTGAACGACAGCTATCACTGGTACAAGTTGTTCTGGGATAAGAATGCCGATTGGTTCGGTTACAGAGAAGGTGAAGAAACGCGGCGGACGACATATTTCAACAGCGCCTTGGTTTACAATCCGCAGTACCGTCCCGTTTATGCCAATGCGGACTATGAAACGTACCTTGATATGGACTCCATCGACACGGATAAGGACAAGAACGGCGTGTGGACCTTTACGGCCAGAAAATACGAAACCATTATGGAATCGGATATCCTGACGGGTGAAGGCAAAAAGGCGAAGTACCGCGTCGATACGAACGACAGCCGGGCGTATATTTACAATAAGGCTACGAAGAGCTGGGATGAGCTGCCCGTTCATACGACGCCGTCAAGCTCCGAAATGGCGGACAGCGTTGCCGTCAACTGGGCGTGCAAGCATCATTTCGGTTATTTCCTCGGTGACCTCGGCGGTGCCATGGACCGCTATGTGGCCGATTATAAAGGCTAAGGCTGCAGCAGTTCATTATAATGCGAACAGAAAAAGGGCGCTCTTTTGCGGGAGCGCCCTTTTAGCTGTGTACGTTTACAGGAAGAAGACAAGCGTGTTCAAGATGAACACCGGGACGAGGATGGCGCAGGACCAACCCATATAACCGAAAAAGCTGGGCATTTTAATGCCGTTCTCTTCGGCAATTGCCTTGACCATGAAGTTAGGTGCATTGCCGATGTATGTATTGGCACCCATGAAGACGGCACCGGCCGAGACGGCGAGGAGCATGTGCTGCGTAATCGTGCCGACTGCCGTGGGGATGCCGACGGTCGCACCGAGAGCGCCGGCTGTCTGCATGAAGACGAGGTACGTCGGCGTGTTGTCGAGGAAGGACGAAAGGAATCCCGTCGTCCAGAAGAGCTGCCACGGTTCGGTCAGACCGAGCTGGCTGCCGTGGATTTTAAGGAAGATGAGGGCCGGAATCATGGTGATGAAAATGCCCATGAAGAGGACCGCCACTTCGATAATCGGCGCGTGAGAGAATTCGTTCAGTTCGCGCGTCGAGTCTTTTGTCGTTTTTAAAGATAGGTATGCCGCAATGAGGATGATAACGACTTCGGCCAATGTCGCATAGGGGAAGACGAGCTCGTCGAAGACGGGAATACCCGCGTTATCGGCGAAGAAGGCAAACTCTTTCGGTAAAACACCGTTGGCAATGACGCCGACGATAATAAGGGCAATGAAGAGAATGTTGTGCAGCCCTTCAATACGAATGGGCTCTTTTTCCGCTTCCGCCAATTCGTCCATGGGCGAGCGGCCTTCAGCCAATTCCTGCCTGCACCGGTAACTGTCGAGGAAATAGAAGAGGACGAAGAGAAGGATCATATTGAAGATGAGGATGGGCATCAGGTGGAAGGTCCATGTAAAGGGTACGCCGCGCTGGAAACCCATGAAGAGGGGCGGGTCGCCCAGGGGTGTAAGACAGCCGCCGATGTTGGCAACGAGGAAGATGAAGAAGATGATGACATGCGTTCTTTTCCGCCGCCACTTATTGGCGCGAATAAGCGGGCGAATCATGACCATGGCCGCGCCGGTCGTGCCGATCCAGCTGGCCAGTAGTGTGCCGATGAGGAGTATGACCGTATTGACCTTAGGTGTACCCGGCAGCGTTCCTTTGACGGCAATACCGCCGGCGGCGACGAAGAGCCCGAAGAGGAGGACGATGAACGGCACGTAGTCGAGAAGAACCGATTCGAGGAGGCGGAACCATGCTTCACCGACGCCGTAGGCATAGGCAAAGGGAAGAATGAAGACCAGTGACCAAACACCGGCGGCAACGTGCATATTCTTTTCCCACCAGTGGGGATGTGTCAGCGGCATAACGGCAATGGAAAGAAGCATGCCCACGAAGGGGAGAATGCTCCAAACCGGCAAGGACGCTTCCACCTGACCGTGCATATCATTGGCCAGGACGGGTGCGGCCCAACAGACTGCCAACGTGAGAACTGAAAAAAGCGTTTTACCTGAGGTACTCATAAAAACCACCCTCCAATAAATTTATAATATTCAACCTTGAAACTTTAAAAATATTGTATCATAATACGATACGGAAATGCACTGTTTTTACTTAAACGGTTAATCCGGTTAAAATAACATGGAAATCATTCAGCCAGGCAGGAATTTACGTTCTTGCGGCGAACTTATCTTATTATATAAAATTCCTAGGAGGGGTGCATGATGAAAGATTACAAAACCATTGTCGTTCCCGTCGACGGTTCGGAAAACTCGAAACGCGCTATAGAACATGCCGTTACGCTTGCGACCACAGTAGGGGCGGCGCTTTTGTTGGTATATGTGGCGAATATCGTATCCGTTATTTCCAATTTCGATCAGATCCCCAATGCCAGCGGCTACGTGACCGAACAAGTGGCACTGGACATGGAAGAAGAAGGAAAGAAGATTTTGGCCGAATTGGCCAAGGATATTCCCGACACGATTACGGTTAAAGAAGCTTTTGAAGTGGGTTCACCCGGGCCGGCCGTCTTGTCCGTTGCCAAGAAAAACAATGCCGATCTCATCGTCATGGGCAGCCGCGGCCTCGGACCGCTTAAGGGGCTTTTTATGGGCTCTGTCAGCAGCTTCGTCGTAACCCACGCCGCCTGCCCCGTTATGATTGTCAAATAAACCGTTCATGTAAAAAGCTGTAATCAAGCCTTTTTGATTACAGCTTTTTGCGTTTTTGACACCTATGCTTCCGGCGAAGATTGACCGATAATTTTCCGGCCGTCTATATAAATTGTTGCGGGAACAGTCGTTTTTTGTTCAATAAGATCCGTAATCAGCCGCATACAGGCTTCACCGATTTGTCCCATCGGGATATCAACGCGGGACAGAGAAGGAATGGAAAAATCATTTATTTCGGGCATCGTAATCCCGATAGTAAATACTTCCAAGTCTTGCGGAATAGCAATGCCCAGTTTGTGGCAGGCGAAGAGTACGCCGTGAGCGAGAACGTCGGACTCGCAGAAGAGCGCCTGCGGCATACGCCCCGTGCGGTACAGTTCTTCGCAGACCGTGACGGCACTTGCCGACGACGTGTCGCAGAGAATGATGTTGTCGTCGCTGATGGGATGTCCCGCTTCGGCAAAGACGTCGAGGAAGCCGTTCATCCACATGCGCATAATCGGAAAGGACGTGTCGTGTGTCAGAACACCCGTGTGGAAGAGGTTTTTTTCCAGAAAGTGTTGTCCTACATTGCGGCCGATTTGATAGTTGTCCATAGTCACGCAGCCGTATTTGTCGGAAATTCGGTTGAAGAGGACGACCGGGCAGGTGAAGGTCGTACGGTTCAAGTAGTCCATGTCCTTGTCGGACATGTTGGCGATGATAATACCGTTAAAAAATTTATTCTGCTCCGTTTCCAGCTGCTTGTGCAGTTCGTCGACCTTATAGGGGACGACGGTCAGGTGGACAGGGTTGTTTTGCCGCATAATTTCACGCTGCAGTCCCAGGGTAATGCGCGCTAAGTAGTTAATACGAAAGTCCGTAGCCCAGTAAAAGGCGACAGAATACGAATCGGACTGGGCAACACGCAGCTTTTTGGCCGATTGATTGGGCACATAATTCAGGTTGTGCGCAATTTCCAAAATACGCTGCTGCGTGTCGTGTGAAATTTTTCGTTCTTTTCCTTTGCCGTTCAGTACGATGGAAACCGTCGCAATCGACACATCCGCCGCTTTGGCAATATCCTTTATGGTAGGCATATATATTCACCCTCTTTTCATATATTTTGCCATAAGTATTCTTTATTTTCAATTATCCTTGCCTATTCGGTATGATATAATAGGCAAGCAGGCGCTGAGTGTCATAAAGGGCGGCGCCGTATTTAAGACGGAGCAGGCGGAAGGTGCGAACAAACATGGCTTATAGAGAAGAAGTGGACGAAAAATTACGAAATCTGGCCAAGCCGCCGGGAAGCTTGGGCCTGTTGGAAAAACAGGCCAAGCAGATTTTTCTTGCCTGGGGAGAAATGTATAGGGAACTGAAACCGAAACATATCATTTTTGCCGCCGATAATGGCATCGTCCGCTCCGGCGCGGCAGCACAATTATCGGAAATTACATACTTGCAGACGAAAAATATGGTCGACGGATTGGCGGCCGTGTCCTGTTTCTGTGACTATAACGGCATTCCTTATGAAGTCGTCGACGTGGGTATAGACAGCGAAGACGCGGTGGGGCTGGATTACAAAATCCGCCGCCGTACGCGGGACTTTGCCGTCGAGCCGGCCATGACGGCAGACGAGGTGCGGCGTGCCATGGACATCGGCGGAGAAAGAGTGAGCCTTGCGGTAAAAGAAGGTTTCAATCTTCTCTCTTTCGGTGAAATGGGCATAGGCAATACGACGACGTCCGCCGCCGTTCTGACGGCTCTTGCACCGGTACATGCGGCACTCATCGCCGGGTACGGGTCGAGCCGAGGCAATTATAAACTCTTGCGCCGCAAAGAAGCCTTAATCACGAAGGCGCTGAAGAAATACGGCGGTGTCATGAAGACGCCCGTCGATGTCCTGCAGCATGTAGGCGGATTTGATTTGGCAGCCATTTGCGGCGCCATGCTGGCCTGCGCGGACCGGCACATCCCCTTTTATGCGGACGGATTTATAACGGCCGCCGCTCTCGTCTGCGCCGTGCGTATAAACGACGGCGTGCGGCAGTACGCGCTTCTTTCTCATATGTCCCGTGAAGCCGGCATGGCCGTCGCCTTGCGTCTTATCGGCATGGATGAATCGCAAATCCCCATTCACGGCGAATTTTCCTTGGGTGAAGGCACGGGCGCAGTCCTCGCCGTTTCTCTCATGCAGTCCATGATGTACGCAATTTGGCATATGGGCACCTTGGACGGCGTTAACGAAGAAGCGGAGCGGAAAAACAGGGGGAAAATGCTGAAAAAAATCAAACGTAAACATATGCATGAGCGATTTGCCGAATGGGATGCGTTTTGAAGGGAACATCCTGTTGAATGGCTGCATATAAGCTGCATTTACTTATATAATTGTCGCCAAAGCGTGGTTCTGCTTATTGATAGAGAAACGGCGATTTCATTGTATGTATATCCTAAAAGTTTTCTTATTTTTTCAACACCCGCTTGAAAATCTTTTTTGTCCGAGATTTTTTCTTTTGTCAGCTCCGGGTGTTGTTTTTTTATGTCATCCAGGATATTCGCTTCTCCAATCGCACTTACTAATACGGCATATCGATGTTCGGCAGATTTTGACCGGGAAGAATTTAATAAAAAAACATAGCGAGTACTTATAGAACGCAGCTCAAGAATATTACCGGGCCAGGAATATGTTCTCAGCAAATTACTCATTTCATCTGTTACGGCAGCCAGTTTTTTGGATGAAGAAAGATTTGAAATATATTTGGCGAACAGCAGGGGAATATCTTCAAGGCGCTCATGGAGAGTCGGAACCGAGATTTTTAAAATAGACAGCGCCTGTTTTAAATCGGGTCGGAGTTTATTGAATTCCGTCTCGGTTATAATGGTATAAAATATTATATTAAAAGTGACGGGAGAATCCATGCCGGGTAAAAAGAATTGTCGTGTATTCAGCGCCCTTAGGATAATTTCTTGGGAACGGGCTGTAGCCAGTCCTATATTTTTCAATATAATACTGCCGCCGTTGCCGGCTAATAACAAACCGGTCGTTGAATTATTTTTTGTAGTATGGCCATATAGGATTTGAATGACATTGTCATCGTTTATAGTAGCGAAATCAATCGTAATGCAAGGCATGGAAGATCTGGCCGACGCGTTATGCAGACAGTTGGCAATTTCTTCTCTGCCGGAGCCGACAGGGCCCGAAATTACAGTCTGTGTATTTATTGGAGAGAAGTTTTTGCAAGTATCCAGCAGTTTTTTCATGGCCAATGAGTGCGCTGTAATATTGTTTAAATTATGAACCGGTGAAATGCTAAAAAGCTCCTTCTTATTTTTATTTTTTAAATTATGCGGATTGGGATGAAATGTCATAATAACTCCGGCAACGGTATTATTTACCATTATTTTATCGAATACGCACCTCATCATGACTGAATTGATCAAATGGTAACGGTCACTTGACTGCAGACTGTTGCGGATAAATTTTTTTAAGGGAAGATTGGGTAATATATCCTGTACCGATAAAGATATAGCCTGGTGATGCGGGATATTAATATGTCCCTCCATTGTATGATTGATAAATTCTATATTTCCGTGTATGTCAGTAATAATAATACCCAGCTGTGATGTATTTAAAACAGAATGAAAGATCGCTTGATTACGCTTGGTTTCGTAAACTTGCTTTACAAGCTCTCCTGCTTGATGTATGGCTTCGCGAATTGTTTCTTCTCCGGCATATACCAAAATTCCTCTTTTGCCTAACAGTCGCGCCCACTTTATTGCCGCCGTGGCACCGATAATAGTATCACAATCGGATTGTTTTATTAAAGCAGGTAAGTCGGGAATATTGTCGAAGATGATGGGAATTAATTGTATATCCATTATATGGCTGTATAATGATAAATTAGGCGGCGGCGTGAAACGGTAGTAAGCAATTCCGAGTTTGTGACAGCCGATGTTTTTGGCCTGTTTTATTGCCGTAATGTAATCAATATCATGAATTCGGAATGATACCAGCGGCAGGTCATAATTTCTGGTGAATTTGGCGGCACTGCCGCCTCCGGTTATAAATACTTCACAACCCATTTGTTTAGCCGCCGCAACACAGGCGTCTTGTGAATCCAAGTCGGATTCCATTACAATGTATTCAATTTCTGAAGGGGGCAATGTTAAAACTATTTTTCGAGCGAGCTGTATCATATAGGAATATCCCAATATACAGACTTTATATTTCCCGGATATATCTCCTGTATGCATAGAAAAACACCTCCTTTACCTTTTTATCATGCGAATATTTTAACATTCCTATAATGTGAAGGAAATATTATAGATTTTAGAGCTGAAAACGAGTAAATATGTTTCAAAGAATAAGAGCGGCAACTTTATGAAACAAAGTTGCCGCTCTTATTCTTTCAGTATAAACGAGTGGAGTGAAGACATGGCGGTTGATAACATAAATTACAAAGCCGGAGGTTATTACATATGGAGGTGCATTTGAAATGAATAAAGCGTTGGAAGATATTGTTGTCTTGGACTTGACCCGGGTTTTGGCTGGACCTTACTGTACGATGATGCTGGCTGATTACGGGGCCGAGGTGATTAAAATCGAGGTTCCTGAAAAAGGAGATGATACGAGAGCGTTCGGGCCGTTAAAAAATGGCGCCAGCATGTATTATGCCAATGTCAACAGAGGAAAGAAAGGCGTCACATTAAATTTAAAAAATCCTAAAGGCAGGCGGCTGTTTCTTGAGATGGTCAAGAAAGCCGATGTTGTCGTCGAAAATTATCGGCCGGGAGTTATGGAGAAGTTGGAACTGGGGTATGAAACATTGCAGAAAATAAATAGTCAGATTATTTATGCTGCCGTATCCGGTTTCGGCTGTTACGGGCCTAAGTCCCGGCGTCCCGGATATGACATTATTGCGCAGGCTACCGGCGGGCTGATGAGTATTACCGGTGAACCCGGCGGGCACGGTATCAGAGTGGGGAATGCCATGGGCGATGTTCTCGGAGGGATGAATTTGACTATCGGAATCTTGATGGCACTTCATGCGCGAAATTTGACAGGGAAAGGGCAGCGGGTGGATGTCTCTTTGGTTGATTCGGTAGTGGCCAGCTTGGAAACGGGGACACAACGCTTTTTTGCTTCGGGAAAACAGCCCGAATTAATGGGAAATCGGTATGCGGCGGCTTACCCGTATGATTCATTCGAAGCTGAGGACGGAAGTTTTGTTATCGGCTGTGGGAATGACAAGTTATTTACCCTGTTTTGCACAAAGGTATTGATGCAGCCGCAATTATTGGAAGATCCTCGTTTTGCGACAAATCTGAAACGCTGTGAATATCATGATGAATTGAAGCCGATTATTGAGGAATGGAGTTGTAAGCATACTGTCGATGAGGCTGTTGACATGCTTAATGCCGCCGGCGTTCCTGCCGCTCCGATCAATGGGTTAAAGCGGGTAACGGAAGATGAACATATTGTTAAAGCTCGTGAAATGTTTGTTGCGCTTCCACATCCGATTATTGGCGACATGAAGGTTAATGGCAATCCGGTTAAATTGTTGGCTACAAAAGCCGATATAAGCCGGCCGGCACCATCGCTGGGACAGGATAATGCGGCCGTTTATGGCAAATTATTGGGATTGGACGAGCAAACGCTGGAAGAATTGAAGAAGGAAAAAATTATCTAAGAACGGAGAAATTACAATGCAAACGGTTAAATTTATTGAAGTAGGACCGAGAGACGGATTTCAGAATGTAAAAAAATATATACCGACCGAAGTGAAGCTGAAGGTGATTGATTTGTTGATTGATGCGGGAGTGAAGTCGATGGAAATCGGTTCTTTCGTGCATCCGAAGGCAATTCCGCAAATGAAAGACGCAAAAGAGGTCGTAACTAAAACTTTAGAGACGCACCAAGATAAGGGGATTGAATTTTTTGCGTTGGTTCCCAACCTTTTTGGCGCAAAAGCGGCGGCAGAATGCGGGCTCAAAAAAATTGATACTGTTATTTCCGTCAGTGAATCACATAATAAAGCAAATATCAACAGGACAGTTGAAGAGTCATTGCAAGGTCTGGAACGGATTCGAGAGACATTACCGGATATGGAAATTATCCTGTCCATGGCGACAACATTTACTTGCCCGTTTGAGGGAATTACGCCGATAGAAAATGTGTTGAATATAATCCGGCAAGGGGTGAAGATTGGAATACATCAATTTTGCTTAGCCGATACGATCGGGCAAGCGGATCCGGCAATGGTCAGGAAAACCGTTCAGGCAGTAAAAGAAAATTTTCCGGATGAATATTTTGAGTTGCATATTCATGATACCCGAGGAATGGGTATTGCTTCTACGTTAGCCGGTATTGAAGCAGGTATTGCCAATGTTCAGGCGGCGGTGGGAGGCTTAGGCGGTTGTCCGTTTGCTCCCGGTGCCTCAGGAAATGTTGCTTCTGAAGATTTAATTTACATGTTGGATGCGATGGAAATAAAAACAGGAGTTGATTTTAATAAAATTCTTGCAGCCGCAAAATATGAAAGGCAAGTTATTGAGGGTAATTATAGCGGGCATCAAGTGCTGATCGGAGAACACTGTAATACATAGATTGCTATGGGTTGCTTCTGAGAGAGGAGTTTATTGATTATGGAAATGGATCTTTTAGCTCTGTCATTGTTTATTGCCACTATTTTTCTGGCTTTTTTCCGTAAAGTTAATGTGGGTATCGTAGCGTTGGCAGTAGGTACGGCATGTGTAAGAATTTTCGGTATGACTGATAAACAGCTTGTAAGTGCCATCAGCAGTTCTATGTTCTGTACGCTTGTCGGAATCACATTTTTATTTGCCGTAATCAAATCCACGGGGGCATTGGATTTATTGGCAAAGAAAATTATAACGGCGACCGGCAAAAGAGTCTGGCTATTGCCGATAGCAATTTATGCAGCCGGATTTATTGTTGCCGGTGTCGGGCCGGGGGCTATTCCTGCGTTGGCTATTATTCCGGCTTTGGCCGTCACGACAGCACTGCAGGTGGGATATAACCCTTTAATGTTGGCGCTAATCGGTGAATTCGGCCTTATTGCGGGGAGGATGACGAGTGTAACTCCCGAGGCGGCGATTATATCCGCTGCTGCCGCAAGTGCCGGGATGTATAATGTAATGCCGGTTATTTTGGTATGTCAAACACTTGCGACATTGGTTTTCTCGGTTGTTGTATATATAGTTTTTAAAGGATATCAATTAAAAGAGCCGATCCGGACAGATAAAGCGGTGGAGATTCCGCCCTTTACGAGGACGCAATTAATTTCTTTGAGCGGAGTGCTCCTTATGCTGATATTAATGATAGTTTTCCATGTCAATATCGGATTGGCGGCTTTTCTTTCCGGTACGCTGCTTGTTTTGGGCGGAGTTGCGCAAGACGGAGAATGTTTGAAGGCTTTGCCGTGGGGAACTATTATTATGGTTTTAGGGGTAGGTGCCTTATTATCCGTGGTTGATAAAGTAGGGGGGATTAAGTTAATGAGTGCGGCCATTTCCTCCATTATGAACAGCACGACGGCAGTGCCGTTAATCGGGATATCGGCAGGGTTATTAAGCTTGGTAAGCTCCGCCTTGGGTGTCGTGTATCCGACGATGATGCCTATGTGTTATGATATTGCCGTGCAAGTCGGCGGAGTTGAGCCGGTTGCGTTAATGGCAGCTGTAGGAGTTGGCGGCTCTTTGGCGGGAATATCACCGATGTCTACCGGGGGAGCTTTGATTTTAGCTGCGATGGGGACTAATATAAAAGACTTTACAGCAACCAAGCAAACAAAACTTTTTGCCGAATTGTTGATGATGGCCTGCATCGGGTTGGTTGTTATTGCCGTAGTCTCGGGACTTACATTCAATCTGATTGCTGAAATTATGTACAAATAACGGAATAAAAAACTGCAACTAGGTGAGTATCATGTTCATCAGTTGCAGTTTTTTTGTGGAATTCCGACTTAACTGGCTCAATACACATCCTGGGATGGAATGGAGAAATCCGTTTCTTGTTGAGAAGATTTCAGTTTGCTCCATATGGTTGTTCGACTAATTCCTAATTTGGTAGCTGTTAATTGTTTATTTCCATTTGTGGCTTTGAGTAAATATTTGATTATTTGTCGCTCCATATTTTCTAATGTGTCCAACTTGATAGTGAAGTGTTCGGGACAGATAGAAGAGGAAGGACAGGCCTGAGATGTAAGAACCGGTCTTTGACCGGTGTAATCTGAGAGGGTAGCCTTTACAAAGGAAGCGGACACATTGCCTCCGTCTGCCGTAATTACCAGCTTTTCCATAAATGTTTCCAACTCTCTGATATTCCCCGGCCAGGAATAGCCGGCTAAGATTGAGAGCACACTTGATGGTAGAGACTTAACTTGTCGTTGATATTCATTGTTGTATTTTTGAAGGAAAAATTCCGCTAAGTGTTTGATGTCTTCGGGGCGTTCTTTTAGGCTGGGGATTTTTAGTGTCAAAACATTCAGGCGGAAATATAAATCAGATCTAAATATATTTTTTGTCATCAAGTCGTATAAATCTTTATTGGTTGCAGCGATTACTCTGACATTTATTTTAGTTATCCCGGTGCCCCCGATACGCATTATTTCTTTTTCCTGGAGCACTCTTAATAATCTGCTTTGAATAGATAAGGGGATTTCGCCGATTTCATCAAGGAAAATAGTTCCGTTATGGGCTAATTCAAACAGGCCCGCCTTTCCTCCTTTTCGGGCGCCGGTAAATGCACCGTCTTCATAACCGAAAAGTTCACTTTCCAATAATTCTTGAGGAAGAGCAGCGCAATTAATGGCGACAAAAGGTCCGTTGCGAACAGGGCTTTCATTATGAATGCTTTACGCAAACAGTTCTTTTCCCGTTCCGGTATCCCCCTGGATTAATATGGTTGCAGTTGTTTTACTGAAAAGCATCGCATTTTTTATTGTGTTTCGCATTAAGTTGCTGGAATAAATGATATCATGAAATTTGTGTTGCGCAATAAAGCCTTTCTCTGCAAGACGGATACGAGTGGTATGTTCGACATGCTGATAATATGAGACTTTTTGTACCGTAATGATTGTTTCCCTATATCCGTGAATATCAATCGGAATTCTGTTATAAATAAGAGTTTGGCCACTGTCTTTTAACAGTTCATGAAGAATAAATGAAGAGTCTCCCAATAATTTTCTTAAAATGGGAGGGGTTGACGTATCTGTTATATTTCGTGGTAATTTGGCTAAATTCAAAATTTTTTTGGCAACAATGTTGAAGCACGTAAACTTTCCGTTTTCATCCAGAGAAAATATCCCTTCTGAAGAATAGTCAATGATAGTAGTTAACAGACAGTTTTGAAATTTATCTTTATTTAAAGTATTGATAATATTTTTTGCAGCACTTAATGTCTCCTTTATGGCTGCATTAGTGGGTTTAATTAGAACTTGGAAAGCGCCGAGCTCTAATGCTGCAAAAGCTTTCGGAGATTCCCGGAATCTCTTATTCAAATCCTGCCGGTGCGTTTTATTTATTGATGAATGTCGCCGCATCAGGCTTGAGCGGGGAAGCCTTTTCCGAACGATTGCTTGCAGAAAAACATGTGGCGACTGTTCCGGCTAAGGCGTTTGGGGATAATTTTGCCGACTATATTCGAATATCTTATGCAACATCTGAATCCGACATAGAAGAAGGAGTTCGGCGAATAAAAGAATTAGTTAAAGAATTGAAAGACGGCAAAAACTGAAACTGAATTAAAAAAGAGGCCCGGATGAAATATCAGTATAAGTTACTTCGTCCGGGTCTTTATTTTTTCTGCTATACCGTTCTTTTAATCATATTCTCCGTATAGGTCGCGTCCTGACTGTTGCCGACGAGGACGTCTTCCTTATCCAGCGCGGCGAGGGTTTTCATTTCGTCGTCCGTCAGAACGAAGTCGAAGATGTCCGCATTGTTTTTGATGCGGTCGGCATGAGAGGATTTGGGCAAGACGGAAATGCCCGACTGAACGAGGAAGCGCAGCGCGATTTGGTGCGGCGTCTTACCGTATTTTTGAGCCGCCGCCGTAACGGCATCCTCTTTATACATGTCCATGTTGCGGTTGCGGCCGAAGGGGGAGTAGGCCTGGTGGGCTACACCGTAGCGGCGCATGACGTTCTGTAATTCCCGATACTGGCAATAGAGATGCGTTTCAACCTGATTTACGGCCGGCGTGACATCGTTAAAGCAAATGAGGTCTATGAGCTGGCTGGGCATGAAGTTGGAAACGCCGATGGAACGGACGAGGCCGTCATGCTGCGCCTTTTCCAGAGAGCGCCAGGCCTGATAGACGTCGTTGTACGGCCAGTGAAGAAGAACAAGGTCCACGTAATCGAGATCCAATTTACGAAGTGATTCTTCAAGGCTTTTGCGGCACTTGTCGCCGGGAAAATTGGAAAACCAAATTTTGGTCGTAATAAAAAGGTCGTTGCGCGGCACTTGGCAATGAGACAGGGCTTTGCCGACGATTTCTTCGTTTTTATAGGCCTGTGCCGTGTCGATAAGGCGATAGCCGCTTTCGATAGCTGTAATGATGGCTGTTTCATCGGCCTTCGGATCGGTCAGCTGATATGTGCCGAAGCCGACGAGAGGCATTTCATAGCCCGTATTTAAGGTGCGTGTTTTCATAGTAAAGACCTCCTATTTCTTTTTCTTCAGCGCGTAATCCTTCATATCCGCAACGGCACCGCCTGCGACGGCCCATAAATACAGGGACGCAACGCTGCAGTAAGGGCTGAAGCGTCGTTTGTATTTAGCGAAAAGCTTGCGGTCGATACGGCGGTGGTGGTAAATCATGCGCAGACCGCGCTGAAGGGCCAAGTCGTCAAAGCTGAAAATATTCGGCCGCTCGAGGCAAAAAAGCAAAATCATTTCGGCCGTCCACACGCCGATTCCCTTCAGGGACGAAAGTGCTTTTATAGCCTCTTCATCAGACATTTCGGTGATGCGGGCCAAGTCGAATTCCCCGCGGTTTATTTTTTCGGCAAAGTCTTTGATGTAGGCGGCCTTGCGAAAGGAAATGCCCGCTTCCTGTAATTCGGCCTCCGTTACACCGGTAACGGTTTTTGCCGTTACCGGACCTAAGCGTTCATTCATGCGCTGCCAAATAGTCGTCTGCGCCTTCGTGGATATTTGCTGTCCCACAATATGATGAACGACGGAAGCAAATAAATTACTGTCCACTTCCCTGTCAATGTGGCCGATTTTTTCTATGACAGCCCCTAAGCGGGCATCCCTGCTTCTTAAATAAGCGACCTCATTGTCGCCGTAGCGAAAATACACGGTATTCACCTCACTCCTTGTATTGTACTGCAGGCAGGCGAAAAGAAAAAGATATTCGAAAAGCATGGGAACGGAAAAAGATGTGTTTGAATGAAACGGGATGTATAGATATAAATGATTTTGTGGTATACTATGCGTGAAGACGGTTCAATAATGTCAAAACGGTATAGAGTTTTAATCAGGCAACCGGTTGTTGGGGAGTGTATTGTGTATCAATCGAGTTTTACATATCATGACTTTTTTGGAGGCAATACATTGCTTGTCATTGTGCCTCATCAGGATGATGAGATGAATATGGCGGGAGCTGCCATATATGGCGCTTTACATGAAGGAATGACCGTATATTGCGCGTACTTTACTGACGGTGATTATGAATATCCGGCATGGCTGCGACGGCGGGAAGCGGAGCGTATGGCAGTACGGATTGGATTGCCGAAAGAAAATCTTTGTTATTTAGGGTTTCCCGATCGCGGACATGAATTGGGAATATATAAAATTACCGAAGCAATTGAAGCGATGGAAACCTTGTTATTGAAAATTCAGCCTGATGCCGTAATAGCGACGGATTGTGACACACATCCGGATCATAAGATATGCTCGGAGGCATTTGACCAAGCAATTCAAAACTTGTCTTCTCGCGGCGCATTGTTGCCGACAATGCGCGTTTTCAAAGGTTTTGCGTATGCAACGGGATATGAAACTGTTGATGATTTTAATGCGCTTAACTTGAGGTCGACTAAAATTAACAGACAATTGTTGCCTGAAGGCTGTACGACGGAAAATCCGGATTTAGCGTGGGTTGATCGCATCCGGATTCCCGTACCGGAGGATTGCCGCAGCTTGGATTTAATTCATAATCCCGTTTTCTCGGGCATGGCCGCTCATGAATCGCAGCGCGCATATAAAAGAGGACGCCGCCTTATAAACGGAGATAATGTATTGTGGCAAGTGCCTTTAAGACAATATAAGGAAACTTATGAATCGAATACGTATAAATATTGTCATATACTTGCGGGAAATGAATTTATGTACGACTGGATACTATATCCCGGAGAAACTGTGCCGGTTATCAGTGCATATGTATCTGATGCCGGTATAGATGCAAAGGCGTTGCGATGGAAGATTAACGACCGCGTAATTGCGTCTGAAAAGATACAATCGGAGATTACCGGTCAACTTACGAAAGAGGCAATAAGAATTCGGTTGGAGATCGTAGGAACAGACGTTTTCTGTGAAGTTACGTTGAGAAAAGGGACTTACAAAGATTTATTTTACCGATGGTATGTGCGGTTACGGAATTGGTGGAATTATCAACGGGTTCGTCAAGATTATAAACGTGCTTGGCGTACCGTACAGGCCTATCGAAAATGATGAACGCATACATAAAAGATTGCCTGAATATACTTGACGGCTAAGTAAAGGATAATGGCAGTATATGGAGACAAGTCGACAAAATCCGCTTATTTCGATTATTGTACCGGTATATCGAGTAGCAAAATATCTCGGAAGGTGCATTGAGAGTATTCAAACACAAACGTATTCCGATTGGGAACTTATATTGGTGGATGACGCCTCTTCCTCGTCTTCTTTCCCCGCTGATGAGAGCGGAATGATTTGTGATGCCTATGCAGCACAAGACAGCCGGATTCGCGTTATTCATCATGCAAAAAATCAAGGTGTCAGCGTTAGCCGGAACGATGCATTACAAGTCATGAGCGGTGATTATGTCGTATTTATTGACGGGGATGATTACGTAGCGCCTACTATGCTGGAAGAATGTTTACAGGAGCTCCTTGATAAGCAGGTGGACGTCGTGATCTTCAATGTTGCTATTGTGGAAGGCGGCGAAATCAGACCATATCCGATGAATACGAGTTGTATGATTAATCGTGATACGACATATCGTGCGTTGATTGAAGATAAAATTCCCTGTTATTTATGTAATAAGTTTTTTAAGAGGTATTTATGGGAACATATTCGTTTACCGGCAAATACATTTTATGAAGATTTACTGATTATGCCGACAGTATTTCAACAAGTCAAGACTGTTTCGTATTTACCGAAAGTATTGTATTACTATAATTGCAATAATGAAAATTCAATAACCTCCAATTTAAGCGCCAAAAGTAAATATGGCTTATTTGCCGCTTTTTTATCGCGTCAGCCTTTAGCTGCGGCTGAAGGAATGCATGGATTTGTGCAATATGCAAGACATCGCGCTATTCGCAGCGCAGTCGGATGCATGGGTTTTCATTTGGCCCGCGGGGAATTGACAGGTGTACAGGTGAAGCACTTGCTTGCGTATTTAAAGAAAGAGGAAGCGGCTCCGGATCGGCCGAAAATCGGATTGAAATATGAACTGTTACTTTATGGCGCTTTACATCGACGATGGATTTCCAAAACCTACGGATATTTCATGTTTGTTTTTGAAAAAATTAAACAGATTGCACATATAGGATAAATAATTGGAAAATATCGATTATTTTGCGGTACTTGAACGAATCGACGGGAAAAGTAGTTCTTGGCAACTAATGACATAATCAAAATATAGAGGAGGCGTGACACTTGACAAAAATGCAGGTTGGTCTGGTTATACTGGCCGCGGCGCTCGTGTCGGCCGGGCTTATGCGGGGAGAAGAACTGGCCGTTTTACAAAAGGGAGCCTTCGTTTGTTTGGAGTGTATCGGCCTTGGTTAGGCGCGGCGTCATTCAATTTATCAGTACTATCGTGTGCAATGCCAATTGGCGCGGTTTTCGGGACGGTACGGTCTATACGGGAAAGACTAAATCTTTCTGTGTGCCGGGCCTTAACTGTTATTCCTGTCCCGGCGCTCTCGGTTCCTGCCCCGTCGGTTCTCTGCAAAGCTCCCTGAGCGGCTTTCTCCCGCGCATTCCTCTTTATGTTTTGGGCCTTCTTGTCCTCTTCGGAATTCTCTTCGGCAGAGTTGTTTGCGGCTTCCTGTGCCCTTTCGGCTTTTTTCAGGAGCTTCTCTATAAGCTGCCTGTCCGAAAGGTAGGCAAATCAGCCTTGACGAGAAAGTTTACATACGGCAAATACGTATTTTTGGCACTTGTTTGTGTCGGCCCACCGGCGGCGTATGTTATTATCGGGCTGGGCGAGCCGTTGTTTTGCAAGTATATTTGTCCTGCCGGAACGATTGAGGGGGCCGTACCGCTCTTTATTGCCAATGACGGCCTTCGCAGCGCCGCCGGTATGCTGACGGCATGGAAAGGTTTTTTGGCGGCTGTTCTTGTAATGGTGAGTATTGTCATCTTTCGCCCGTTCTGCCGCTTTATTTGCCCCTTAGGTGCGCTATACGGCTTTTTTAACAAATATTCTTTACTGGGGATTGCCGTTGACAACAATCGTTGTGTTAACTGCGGCAGGTGCGCGGCAGTCTGCAAATCGGACGTGCGCATTGCCGGCGACAGAGAATGCATTTCTTGCGGCGACTGTATAACAACGTGTCCCGTAGATGCCATATATATGAAAAAACCGATATCACGTCGGATGAAGGAGGAGAAAAATGATTAAAAAATGTATTTCCATGGTGGCCGTACTTACGTGCCTCGTCTTTTTGACCGCCTGCGGTTCGGAGCAGAAGACCGATGCGGTACAACAGCAGCCTGCAGGGCAGACGGAAAAAATAGAAACCGGCATGACGGCACCGGATATGGAGCTCGTTGCCTTTGACGGGAAGAAGGAGAAGTTGTCCGCTCTTTATGCGGATGGCCCCGTATTCATGAACTTCTGGGCGTCCTGGTGCCCGCCGTGTGTACAGGAAATGCCGGATATTGAAAGGGCGTATAACGCATACGGAACGAAGATTCATTTTGTTTCCGTCAACTTGGATACGAAGCGTGAAGACGCGCAGGCCTTTTGGCAAAAAGGCCGGTTTACCATGCCCCTTTATGGCGGCGACATGAACCGTGTCGGTAAGGATTACCACATTACGGGCATTCCCGTATCGGTTCTCATCGACAAAGGCGGTAAAATTTTGGACGTTCGCATCGGCTCCATGTCGGGAACGGAGCTGGAAGCATTTCTTAAACCGGCCGTAAACAAATAAACTTGCGGTCGGGAGCATGTTTTTGGAAGCGGCAGGAAGTTAACGGCATAAGAATGTCTTTTTGAGGGCTATACAAAACACGGAAAAAGCGTGTGCCGAAAGTAATCGGTACACGCTTTTTTTGTGTCCTATGAATTTAGACATTGAAGCGGAAGTATGTCACGTCGCCGTCCCGCATGGGATAGTTTTTTCCTTCCAGGCGGACAAGACCCTTTTCCTTGGCGGCCTGTTCGCTGCCGCAGGCGATAAGGTCGTCATATGAGATGATTTCGGCACGAATAAAGCCGCGTTCAATATCCGTATGGATTTTGCCGGCCGCTTTTTGTGCGTGTGTTCCTTTAACGATGGTCCAGGCGCGCACCTCGTCGGCACCGGCAGTGAAGAAGTTGATGAGGCCCAAAAGGGAGTAAGCCGCTTTGATGAGTTTTGTCAGGCCCGCCTCGGGAAGACCGAGCTCTTCGAGGAACATGGCCGCTTCGTCGTCGGGGAGTTCCGCAATTTCCGCCTCAATCTTTGCCGACACGGCTACGACCTGCGCGCCTTCTTTGGCGGCAAATTCGGCAAGCTGACGGACGTACGGATTTTCATCGGCCGCGGCGGCCTCTTCTTCAGCCACATTGGCAATATAAAGGACGGGCTTCAAGGTAAGCAGGTTGAGCTCTTTCAGCAGAGACCGTTCATCCTTGGTCAACTCCGCCTTACGGGCGGGTTCACCGTTTTCCAGGCAGGCCGATATCTTTTCCAGAACTGCCAGTTCGGCTTTTGCGTTCTTGTCACCGCATTTGGCTATTTTCGTGACGCGGTCGACCCGTTTTTGCGTTGTTTCCATGTCGGCCAGGCAGAGCTCCGTGTTGATGATGTCAATATCGCGAATAGGGTCGACGGATCCGGATACGTGTGTAATGTTTTCGTCTTCAAAACAGCGCACGACCTCGGCTATGGCATCGGTTTCTCTAATATGGCTGAGAAACTTGTTGCCCAGTCCTTCGCCCTTGGAGGCGCCGGCAACGAGGCCTGCAATATCGACGAAGCGCATGAACGCCGGAACGGTACTCTTGGGGTGATACATATTCGTCAGGACCTTGACGCGTTCGTCCGGGACTTCGACGACGCCCACGTTCGGCTCAATCGTACAGAACGGGTAGTTGGCCGCTTCGGCGCCGGCCTTGGTAATGGCATTGAAAAGCGTACTTTTGCCGACATTCGGCAAGCCTACAATGCCGACTTCTAAGTTTGTGCTCATGAAGATCACCTTTATCGTTTTTATAAGGAGTGAGCGCGGAGTTCTTCGCCGCTGTGCGGAGAAATCCAAGCAGGCGGAATATCGAAGACCGTGAACGCGCCGACGGAGCCGTTAAGTGCAAGGCGATGGACGCCGCGGGCATAGGCCGTAAGGACAGCTCCCGTAAATTCGGGATTGCTGTCAAGTTTGAGGACATATTCGACAACGTGCTTTGTTCCTTCTGTCGTATCACCGCTGCGCATGACGAAACCGCCGTGAGGGATACCCTTGTGATTGCGATCCAATTCTTCCTGTGAAATGAAATGAACGACTGTTTCATAACCGACGAAGTAATTCTTCATCGTCTTGATCTCCCGTTCAATCCGATTCTTGTCGGCACCGTCCGCCGCGACGACATAGCAGTCGCGCAGGTGGGCGTCCAAGGAGGTTACATCCGGCGTTTCACCGTTGCGAATGGCGTTTAAGTACTGTTCCTTGGGCACCGTATACTGACGGGCATCGACGACGCCGTCAATGCGGCGAATGGCGTCGGAATGTCCCTGACTGACGCCGCGGCCCCAGAATGTATAGGTTCGTCCCTGGGGGAGAATACTTTCGGCAAAGACACGCTGCAGTGAAAACATACCGGGGTCCCAACCGCAGGAAATGAGCGCCGCCGTGCCGCCTTCTTTAGCTGCCTTATCGACGTTGCCGAAGTGTTCCGTAATGCGCGGATGCGTATCGAAACTGTCGATGCAGGTGAAATCTTCGGCAACGGCAGGTGTCTGTTCAATTAAGTCCGTAGCCGAGCCGCCGCACAATATCATGACGTCGATTTTTCCCTTAAAGCCGGACATTTTTTCCATCGCGTAAGCGGGGACGCCGCTTACTGTTTTTATGCCGTCACGACGGGAAAAGACGCCGACTAATTCCATGTCCGGCTGCAACTTGACAGCCGCTTCCACGCCGCGGCCGAGATTGCCGTAACCGACGATACCGATGCGAATTTTATTCATTAGTTTGCCTCCTGAGATTAGTGAATTAATATTTTTAAAATCTTGGTTTATATTGTAGCACCGGGATTCTCTTTTTGTATAGAACTTAATGTAAAAGAAAGGTAAAAATGTTGCTTTTTATGCATATTTAATATTTCATGGGGTAAAACAAAGAAATCTGCAGGAAAGAACGGCAATTTCCGTATTCAGACGACCATAATTGTGGTATCCTGAACTCAGGACATCTTAACCGGGAGGTGGGGATAGATAAGAGTATGTGCCTTTTGTATACTGAACATATATTAAGAACATACGAAAGGTCGTGTTTATACATGGAATCGTTACAAGAACGGGTGCAGGCTTATTGGGATAAACGCAGTGCCGACTTCAGTGCCGTGCGTCAAAAGGAGTTGAAAGGCATTGACGGGGCGGCGTGGCTTGATTATATACGGAAATTTTTGCCGTGTGAAGGTACGCTTGACGTTCTCGATATCGGCACGGGTCCCGGGTTTTTGGCTATTCTGATGGCAGCCGCCGGCCATCGGGCCGTGGGTATGGACATGTCACCACTCATGCTGAAAGAGGCGAAGAAAAACAGTGAAAACTATGGTGTTCACGTTGACTTTATTCTCGGCGATGCACAAATGCCGCCTTTTGAGGAAGCTTCCTTTGACGTAATTGTCTCGCGGAACGTGACCTGGAACCTGCCGGACGTGCACGGTGCTTACACCGGCTGGTACGGTCTCTTGCGTCGCGGCGGCGTATTGCTCAACTTTGATTCCAATTACGGGCCCGTTGACTTTGCGGCCAATGCGGCCGAACCGAATAACGTCCATAACGAACTGGATCGGGAGCTCCTTCGCGAGTGCGCCGTCATTAAGGACTCGCTTGCTATCAGCAAGGAAGCACGGCCTCTGTGGGATATGTACAGGCTGAAGGAGATCGGTTTTACAGAGTGCCGCTGCTGCGGCGACATACGGGAATTCGTGCGCAAAGACGAGATGATGCGGTATGATTCGGAGCCGCTTTTCTGTCTGTATGCGCAAAAGAAAGGATAAGGAAATTTCTGCAATGGATAAGGAACAGGTGTATTTTGATAATTACGCGGAAAACTGGGATCGTGACAGGAAAGCGGATCGGGAAAAAATAGAGCGCTTACTGCGATGGTGCCGCATCGAGAAAGGCAACCGCGTTCTGGATGCGGGCTGCGGGACAGGCATCCTTTTGCCCTATTTGCATGACCTTGTCGGCGCAGGCGGTCACATAGACGGTATGGACTATTCGGAGCAAATGGTGGCAAAGGCGGTCAAGAAATTCGGTCATTATGACAATATCGACTTTATTGAAAAAGATATTTTGAAGTATGCCTTTCCCGATGAAATTTATGACACTGTCATTTGTTTTAATCTGTACCCGCATGTAAGCCGGCACAGGGAAGCGTTCGTTAAAAAAATCGCCAAGGCCGTCGTTCCGGGCGGACAGCTTGTCATTATGCACGATATTTCGCGTCGGGCCGTACAGGCCATACAAAAGCAGGGGCCTGCCGATTCGGAAGAATTGTTGCCGCCTCTTGATGTAGTCGGCATGATGCTCGTCAGTGCGGGCTTTACCGTGACTGCCGCCGTAGATGAAGGAGACCTCTATTTCATTCGAGCGAAAAAGCTGCATGACATTGAATGCGGAGATACTCCGTTGAAAGCGCACGGTCATGCGCATACTCACCCTCATACGGAGACGAAGGTCGTTTTAAACCGTCTGGCCAGAATAAGCGGTCATATAGAGGCGGTCAAGCGTATGATCGAGGGCGGCCGTGACTGCACGGAAGTGCTGACACAGCTTGCCGCCGTGGACTCGGCCGTCGTCAGTGTGAGCAAGGTCATTTTAAAGGATCACATCGACCATTGTATTGTCGACAGCGTGCGCCACAACGATATGGAAGCGGTGGAAAACTTGAAACGTGCCGTCAATACGTTTATGAAATAAGAGGAGAATCGCCATGGACATACTTTCGTCACGGTTTATTACGAAGGAAAGGAATATTCATATTTCCTGCCCGGCTTGCCGCAGGGAAGGTCGGTTTCACGGCTTTGAGCGCATTGACGGCGACTCGTTCATGCGCCTGCGCGTCCTGACGGACGGCAGCCTGTTTATGTACAACTGCCCGTACTGCGGCGAGACCGTGCGGGTGGAAGCGCCGTGTCTCTATGTGGATAAAAAGCGAAAAATCGCCGTTTGGAATATGCCCGACCGCACATTTGAAATTACGCCCGAGGCGGTGCGAAAGGAGACGGACGGCGAAAGTTTGAGACTTTATGAATGCCGTTTTACGCGGACCTGGGGCGAGATGCGCGAAAAAATCGTGGAAATGGAAAGCGGCATAGACGACAGGCTTTGTGAAATCATCAAATACGGCGCTTATAATCTCGTCAAAGAAGAAGATCGCAGGCTTCTGCCTTTGGAATCGTATCATATCGACTATGCAACGGACGGGCGCGAACCGAAAAAATTATCACTTGTATTTATGCGTTCCGATAAGCCCGATGAAGGGTATATTTACACAATTACGGACAAGCTCGTCGAAGTGACGCGCGACGTATTTCAGCCTTTAATCGAAGGCGTACCGTCATTAAACGAAAAGGGCAAGTTCCAACGCTTTTCTTACGACTGGGGGCAAAAGTTTATAGAACAGGTCATTGCTGCAGCTTCGCAAAAGGAACGGCAGGAATACAACCGGCTCCTCGGCTTTTGGATCCACGCGCTCGGCAAGGAGCTCTTCGGTATGGATATCAAGCCCGTAGACGAAAAAAACGGCAATTAGGCGGCACGGCGGCATCTTTGGGAAGTACCTTTTGATAGAGGAGAAACTATGAACGCGTACAGCATTTCGAGTTTGAGTGAAATTTTGAGCGACGCCCTTCGTCAGGAGCGGTTTTTGCGCTTTGCCGGCATGACGGAGGCAGACATTCGGCGCCTCTTGCCTCAGGAAAAACAGGAGGCTTTGGCGGCCGCGGCAGCTACAGCCGTCGGCGAGGACGGGCGCTTTGATCTTGCCCTTATTCCGGACCTTATGGGGAAATACGTGGAAGAGATGCGCAAGGAGCCGCCTGTCGGCTGGCTGCGCTACTGCTATTACTACATATTGGCGCAAATTTACCCGGAAAACGTCGCCTTTTGGACGGATGACCGCTTGGAAGAAGTTCTGCAGGACGACCCGGTGTATAAGACGGGGCGCGTTTTATTGCTGCAGGTTCTGCGCGCACTCTTCCGCTATGAAAAGAAATATCTGCCCTTTGATCCGACGCGGGAAATGCATTTTCTTTCGGAAGAGGAAATCGTAAAGCATGATTTTAATTGCGAATACCTGCGCCTGCGCGAAGTGAGCACGGAGCTGTATATTTACGAGTTTATGCGCATCGGCAGCGTCATTACGCCCTTTGATACGCTCGGTCATGTCGGCGGTGTCCACTATGTGGCTACTTATGCGGCGCGGCAACTCTATCATGTCGGTATTCCCGTCGATTTGGGTCTCGTGTCCGGTGCGGCCGCAACCCACGACATCGGCAAATACGGCTCGAAAAAGAGCGAAGAACGGCGCGTGCCGTACTTGCATTATTTTTATACGGACCTTTGCTGCCGCCGTATGGGTATCCCGGTTATCGGTCATATTGCAGCCAACCACTCTGTCTGGGACTTGGAGCTGGAAAACCTCTCCGTCGAGTCGCTTCTCCTCATATATGCCGACTTCCGCGTCAAGAGCAAGCGTGCAGGCGGCAAAGAAACGGTCTGCTTCTATACGCTTGCCGAAGCGTTCGACGTCATTTTGAGCAAGCTCGATAATGTGGACGAAAAGAAGAAACAGCGATATCAGAAGGTCTATGCGAAGCTTGCCGATTTTGAGGCATACATGAAGGAACTGGGCGTGCAGACGGACCTGCCGGCAGACTTTGCGGACGAACCGGCCGAATATACGCCGGCAGTACGCCCCGAAGCGGTTCTCCTGGAAGGAGAGGACGTTGTTGCTGCCTTGAAGTACGCCGCTATTGACCACAATATAAAGCTCATGAATATTTTCCAAAAGGAAAACGAGTTTTCCCGTCTCGTTGAAGCGGCGCGCAGTGAACGCAGCTGGAAAAACGTGCGCAATTACATCAGCATCTTTGAAGAGTATTCGACTTATATGACGGAGCGGCAGAAGCTCATGACCTTGCAGTTCCTCTATGAAATACTGGCCTATAAAGACGTGGATATTCGCATGCAGGCGGCACGACTGATGGGTGTTATTGTCGCCAAGTTTACGGAGCATTATTCCAAAGAACTGCCCGAAGGCGTGACGCTGCCCGCAAAGGATGTAACCGGCGTGTCGCTTTTTGCCAATTACCTGGCCGTCATGATTAAGCCCGGCTGGCGGTTTACGTCGCAGCACAGAACGTGGATTGCCTACTGCCTCGGCACCTTTGTGCAGGCCGTCCTGCAGCATTGTGACGATGCGGAACAGGCCGGGTACGTATCCCTCTTGCAGCCTTACTATACACGCTTCGACTATCAAAGCGAGACCTTTATCGTCCTTTTGACGGCACTCATGGAAGTGGAAGCCGTCCATGTGGACAAGTCTTTTTTGGAAACGGCCCTCGCGTTTACGGAAGCGGGTCTTTGCAGTGACGACACGAATATTAAGGTAGCCGCCCTGCGCTGTAAGGCGCACCTCATTACGGACTATGACGAAACGCGGTATTTCGAGGAGCTGTTGGCAGTCCTCGATTTGCCGGACGATGAAACTACCGTTGCCGAAAGAGAGGGCACTCTCTTTTTGGATAACCTCAAGATGGGCACTCACTGGGTCATCAAGGAGGCCAATATAGAGATTTTATTGCACTATTTGCAGGCGTCGCCCGACAGGAGCAGTGTCATGCACTTGGGAACGCACTTGGCCAATGTCCTCAAAGTGAGCGAAAATCCTTTCGTTCGATGTGCCGCTGGGGCCGCTCTGTTGCGCGTGTCTCAGTATATGTCCTATACGCAGCGCAACGAAATTGCCGTGGAACTCGTCAACGGTCTGAAGGTCGGCGACTTGCGCATATCCAAATACGTGCCTGAATACTTGGGCCATATTATTCTGCAGTTGTCACCGCAGGAATTGGATGAATGCGTTTATACGTTGGAGATGCAAATCCTCACGTCTTCTTCACAGGTGGCGTCGTCCATGATTCATACGGTCGGCGTCATGCTCGGCAGCTTCCATGAGTTTTCCGAACGCTTTCCTGAAGATACGGCGGAGCAGGAATTGCGCAAGCGGCGGCTTTTGTATATTATGCTGAAGGCTTACGCCCACTATGACAAAGCACTCAGCCGCGACGCCTTCCGGCATTTGGGACGCTTCGTTTTTGCCAATCCGGACCTGCCTTTAGAAGAAGTGGACTTCCTCTTTGTGCATTCGTATAAGAAGATACTCGTCCTTTTATCGGAAGAGACGGAAGAATCACTGGATTTCTACAGCAATGCTGCCGTACTGAATCATATTTACCGCTACATCGGCAATCACCAGTTCAGCACGGGCGCCTTTGTCTTTGAAGAAAAACGGAAAGTTTGTTTCTATCCGGGCACGTTTGATCCTTTCAGTCTCGGTCATAAAGCCGTGGCCGTTCAGATTCGCGATCTCGGTTTCGACGTGTACCTGGCACTCGACGAATTCTCCTGGTCGAAGCATACACAGCCGCGCCTCATGCGACGCAAAATCATGAATATGTCCACTGCCGACAGGGAGCGAATTTACCCCTTCCCGGACGACATTCCCATCAACATGGCCAATCCGGCGGACTTGAAGCGGTTGAAGGAAATATTTGCAGGCCGCGACTTGTATATTGCCGTCGGTACGGATGTTATTAAAAATGCGTCCGCCTATAAGGTACAGCCGACGGAAGATTCGATTCATACGCTCAACCACATCGCCTTTGAGAGAGAAACGCGTGAGAATACGCAAACGGGCGGCGACATGCCCTATCCGATTAAAGGGAAGGTCATATCCCTGCTCCTCGACAAGTTCTACGAAGATATCAGTTCGACGCGGATTCGGGAAAATATCGACCTCAACAGGGATATTTCCAACCTCATTGATGCGGTGGCGCAGAATTTTATTTACGAAAACAACCTTTACCTGCGCGAACCGGCGTACAAACACGTCTTTGAAGCGAAAGACATGGGCGTCGGTACCTTTAAAGCCCGCGGGCATGAAAGCCTCTGGCCCATTCAGGATAAACTCGTCGCCCTGGGCTATTGTGCGGAAACGGTGGAAGAGTATATTGAACGCGGTAACGTGCGGACACTGTACATTGACAGTGTTGACAAGAACAAAGCCATTATCGCGTATGCGGCAGCTCATCATGTAGGGACGAAAGATCTCCATGACGAGTTCGGCGATATTCAAACCGCCTCGCATATTCGCGATGCCGCCGAAGGCAGTGTGGCGGCTATCGGCTTTATTTACGCCGATACGGCGGCGGCTATTGCCAATATCGGCGAAATCGTCATTACCGAGCTCATGTCCGAGCTCATTGCCCGCGACTACGCCTATGCCGTGTATCATCCCGTCGATCCGTCCGGCCGGAACGACGACGTCGTCAAGGCTTTAAAGGATCAAGGCTTTACGGATATTGCCCCGCCCGGCGAAGAACCGCTTTATGCGGTGAGCCTGAAGGCGCCCGTCGTTATCTTCCGCGACGTCGAAACAGTGCTGAAAAATCCTTTTAATAAGAATCCGCGCGTCCTGCAGATCCTTGATAAGGCCCATAAGCGCCTGCTTTCGGCTATGCGCCACATCTATCCGGGGAAACTCATCCTCTCTTTTAATACGAGCATCGTTCACAATAAGATCATTAAGAAGGTTGTGCGCCTGAACGGCGTGTCGGCGACACGCAGTGAAAAACGCCGCTACGGTCCGTATATGTCCGTTCCTTTCGGCAAAACGTTGAGTGATGTGCTCGTGCCCAACACGGTGACGAAGGCATTGCACCTGGAAAAATACTTCAATCGTTCCGTCCAGGGCTTTACTATGGCCGAGTCGCGCTACTATTCGTCCGTTGACAATCAGGTGCGAACCATTAAGTCTTTTAATCGGCCGGTTATTCTCATTGATGATTTGCTCCATAAAGGTTACCGCATGCAAATGCTCGTGCCCCACTTGGAACGCAATGAGATTGATATTAAGGCTGTCCTCACGGGTGTCATGACCGGGCGTGCCATGGACATGATGACGGGCCGGAAGATTAAAACGGAAAGCGCATACTTTCTGCCGACATTGGAAGTGTGGCTCAACGAACGGGACTGCTATCCCTTCCTCGGCGGCGACAGTATTGAGAGCGTCGAAGCGTTCGAAGGGTATAGCTCCAATCCCTTTATCAACCTTGTCCTGCCTTACGTGAAGCCGGGATTTATCGGCGGCGGCGATGATAATGCCATTTACATTTACTCCATGATTTGCCTGGAAAACGCTCACGACATTATGGAGGTACTCCAGGAAGAATACCAGCGCATTTATGAAAAGCGCCTGACCTTGAAGCGCCTCGGTGAGGTTGTTACGCCTCTGCGCATTCCCGACATGGATGTGGGCGTTCACTTTGACGAGAATATGAATCCGTCCCGTTTTATAGAAAATGATATTGAGCGTTTGACGCGGCTCCGCTGGAAGGGAGCGAACCGCAAACAGGAAAGGGACGGGAAATGATGTATATTCACGATTTACCCGGCGAAATCGGCGTAATTACACCCGTTTCGTTACGGGCTTTGCCGCAGCTGCGGAAAAAGAATCGTCTTCATATTGTCGCCCTCGGCGATGTGGGCATGACCATGCTCCTCGGTTTGCGACTTTTAGGCGGTGATGTCCTCGAGTATTGCGGTATTTACGACATAAATGAGAAAAATTCGGAACGGCTGGAAATGGAAATGAACCAAATTTCCTATCCTGGCGGCGAAGGGGGCCTGCCGCCCGTAAAAATCGTGGCGGAGGCAGACCTTTTCGATTGTGATGTCTTCGTTTTCTGTGCTGCTAAAGGTGTTCCCGCCTTGGACACTGTCGGAGATGTACGCATGGCGCAGCTTGCGGCTAACAGGGAGCTCGTTCGGCATTTTGCGGCCATGGCCGCGAAGGCCGCCTACAAGGGCCTTATCTGCATCGTGTCCGATCCGGTTGATCCTCTGTGTAAGGTGTTTTTGCAAACTTCAGGGTTACAGGCCGTGCAGGTGCAGGGCTACGGTCTCGGTGTCATGAACGGCAGGGCGCGTTATTATGCCGAGAGAAACCCCGAGTTCAAACAATACTTGACGGAAGGTCGCGTCTTCGGCCCGCACGGTGAGGATCTTGTCGTTGCAAACAGTGTGGCGCACTACGATGATGACGTGTCCCGCCGTCTGACGGATCTCGTCGTTCATGCCAATTTGGCCGTCCGCGGCTTGGGCTATAAGCCCTATATCGCGCCGGCTCTTTCGTCGGCGGCACTGTCCGTTTTACTTACCCTGCGCGGCGACAGGCATTACAGCTCCCTCTGGTTCGGTAATGCCGAAAAGGGCGCATTCCTGGGTCTGTGCAACCGCTTTACGCCGTACGGTGCGGAATATGAAGACCCGCCTTTGCCGGACGCCTTGTACGAACGGATTAGGACTGCCTATGTCCGGCTGTGTGAATTGTCGTAGAAAGGGCGGTACACCATGCTCTATGTTATTCACCTGAGGGGGACGGGTTCATCGGAGACTCGCCTTGCCGCTATATTGCAGGCCGGCTTGAGCGGGACGGTATATGAAGAAATAAACGACCCCGATGTGTTTTTGCTCCGTGCGGCGGATTTGCGGGGGCAGGCGTGCCTCTTTGCGATCTCCCTCGGCAGGGGCGGTGCAAATGATGCATATCATCGACTCATAACACTGCTCTATACACAGACGGACTTTCTGGCCGGCGTATGTGCCGGCCTTGTTATAGACGGGCCGGATGAACTGTTCACAAAAAAAATGGGCAGAGAACTGCTCTTTACGGCCAATCGGGCAGGCTGCCTCTTTCCGGGCAAGCCTCTTGTCGAAGCGACGGGCTCCTTATATAACTTCAGCACACAGGCCGGCCTCTTGGGCATACATAAAGAAGAGGCCTATAAAAAGGCGGTTGCCGGGCTGATAAACAAGGTCGTCTCTTTTTCCGGAACGGGTATGGAAAAAAGGGCGTGCCAACGCCTCCTCGTCTTGCACGCGAGCAGTCGCGGCACGTCAAATACGCTCCTTTTGTGGGACATGGTGAAGCAAAATCTAGGTGCGTCCACGGAAGTCGAAGAGATTTCTCTGCGTGACGGTGAGCTCGTCGACTGCCGCGGCTGCAGCTATGAAACGTGTCTGCATTACGGCGAAAAAGGAGACTGTTTTTACGGGGGCCTCATTGTGGACCGCGTATACCCGGCAGTAAAACGGTGCCATGCCGTTCTTTTGCTGTGTCCCAATTACAACGATGCCGTCGGCGCCAATATGACAGCTTTTTTCAATCGCCTGACCGCCCTTTTTCGCTCGGACTTTCGCGAGTTTGCGGAAAAGCGAGTCTACGCCCTGGTCGTGTCCGGGTACAGCGGCGGTGATATTGTAGCCGAACAAATTGCCGATACCATGAGCTGCAACAAGAATTTTATTTTGCCGCCGCAATTTGCCATGGTGGAGACGGCCAATACACCGCGGAGCATCCTCGCCTGCCGGGAAATCAAAGGCAGGGCGGCCGCCATGGCGGCCCGCATAGAGGAGGTACTGCAGGCGGGAGCGGTCAAAAAATAGCTTGCACTGCAGCGCATTTGTATTATAATGTAGCGTGTAATGTTAATCGGTTTCATATAAGGAGTGATATATAAATGAGATTTACTGATGATTTGAAAGATCGCGTAAAGAAAGTTCAAAAAACTATCGTCTTACCGGAAACGAACAGCCGCCGCGTACTCAAGGCCGCTGAACGCGTCATGGCGGAAGGCTTTGCAAAAATTACCTTAGTCGGCAAAGAACGTGAAGTTAAGAGCACGGCGGAGAAATTCCAAATCAATTTGGAAGGTGTAACTATCGTCGATCCCGCGTCATATCCGAGATTGGACGAATTGTGCGCGTACTTTGCAAAGCGCCGTGAAAAGAAGGGCATGACCGTAGAAAAAGCACGTGAAATCATGACGCACGACTACACCATGTTCGCCTGCGGCCTCGTCGTCCTCGGCGATGCCGACGGTGTCGTATCCGGTGCGGCGACGACATCGGCCGATGTCATTCGTGCAGGTCTTCAGGTTGTCGGTCCGAAGCCGGGCAACAAGACCGTATCGAGCGCATTCATCCTGATTACGAATACGCCCCAATATGGCGATAACGGCATCCTTGTTCTCGGTGACTGCGGCGTTATTCCCGAACCGACGGCGGAACAGCTGGCCGACATTGCCGTGATGTGCGTCGACCGCGCACGTCGGACCGTGCAGATTTTGAATCCGAAGGTCGCTATGCTTTCATATTCCACCAAGGGAAGCGGCAGCGGCGGTACTGTCGACGTAGTACGTGAAGCTGTAGAAATATTGAAGCAGCGTAACGTGGACTTCGACTTTGACGGCGAAATCCAAGCCGACGCGGCCATCGTTCCGGCAGTCGGTGAACACAAGGCTCCGGGTTCCAAGGTGGCAGGTCACGCGAACATCCTCGTATTCCCGTCTCTTGATGCGGCTAATATCGGCTACAAGCTGGTACAGCGTTTTGCCAATGCAACGGCCCTCGGCCCCTTGGTCCAGGGGTTGGCTAAACCGATTCTTGATCTTTCTCGCGGCGCATCGACGGAAGACGTTGTCGACGTCGTAGCGGTTTGCTGCTCCGATGCCATTACGGCAGAAAAGGAAAATTAACCTGTTCCAACTTAAATCGGATTCGGACATGTGTGCCCGGATCCGATTTTTGCATATTTTTTAAGACTGCACGTAAAAAGAGGGAGATTCATGACTGCGGAAATATACGAAGATCGCATGGGCATTGCGTGGGAATACAGTACACGGCTGCATACTGCCGGCCTTGTGCACGGTTTTACGGAACGCCGCGGCGGCGCCGGTACAGGCTTGTATGATTCATTGAATCTCTCCTTTGCCGTCGGTGATGCCGTACGGACAGTGCTGGAAAACCGCCGCCGTCTTTGCGCTGTCCTGGGATGTGATATACTGGCTTTGACGACGGCGCGGCAAAACGGAGAATCCCATATTGCCGTTGTGAGCGGGCCGGAACGGGGTGCAGGCGCGGGCAGCTTCTCAGGAGCCCTGCCTCGGATAAAGGCTCTCTTGACGGATCTCGTGCAGACGCCGCTTCTTCTCTGTGCCGCCGACAGCGTTCCACTCGTCCTTTATGACCGAGAACGGCATGCCTGCGCTGTCGCCGTCTGTGATTTAGCGGCCTGCGCAGACGGGTTGGCCGGACGGGTCGTCGCGGCGATGGACTTCGTCTACGGTACTCGACCGGAGCAGTTGTATGCCTGCATAGGTCCAGCCGCAACGGCGCCTTATGTAACTGTCGGCGCGCGTACGGCTGAAGCCTTGCTTGGTGCCGTAACGGGGCAGGCCGACTTTCTTTTTGCTGCGGACGACGGCATTCACGTCGATACGAAAGCTTTGGCGGCACAGCAGCTTGCAGCGGCAGGTGTAGTGAGCGAAAATATAGACGTCAGCCCGTCCTGCACGATTCAGGAAAAAGCACGGTTTTTTTCCTTGCGGCGAGACGGCAACTTCAGCGGCAGAAACGGTATTTTTGCCCTATTGACATAAGACGGGCTTTTTTAAAAAAATACTGGTAATTGTAAGCATAAATATATATAATAAGAACGTATAAGTTCTTTTTGTAAACGACAGGAGGATAATGCTTGATAAAAGAGAATATCGAAAACGTACGCAAGCAAATTGCCGCGGCGGCACGGCGTGCCGGCAGAGTTGATGCGGTTACGCTTGTAGCCGTCACAAAAAATCATCCTGTTGAGGATATGAAAGAGGCGGCGGCGGAAATAAGCGATGTCGGTGAAAACCGTGTGCAGGAGGCTCTGGAAAAGCAGGCCGCCTTCCCGGACAATGAGCTGAAGTGGCATCTTATCGGCCACTTGCAGACCAATAAAGCTAAGCAGGCCGTCAGGCACTTTGATCTTATTCATTCCGTCGACTCCATCCGACTTCTCGATGTTGTCGATAAAGAAGCGCAACGTATCGGCAAGGTACAGGACATACTCCTGGAAGTGAATGTTGCTCGTGAAGAAAGCAAGACCGGCATGAGTGTGGAAGACTTTCCCGTCATATGCGGACATGCGGCGGCATTGAAGCATGTATGCGTGAGAGGACTCATGTGCATGGCTCCGGATTTTGAGAATGTTGAAGACACGCGTCCCATATTTCGCATTGCAAAAGCGTTATATGATGATATGAAAATGAAGTTTCCCGACGGTCAGGTTCGTTATTTATCGATGGGCATGACTCATGATTTTGAAATAGCCGTTGAAGAAGGCGCCAATATTGTTCGCGTCGGTACGGCTATATTCGGGCCGCGAAATTACTAAGGAGGATTATATTATGGGATTGAAAAGTTTTTGGAACAAAATGACCAGCAATTTCGGCGGTGTAAACGACGAAGACGAATTTGAAACGGACGATGAGTACGAAGAAGAGGAAGAGCTTGATGAAGTACAACCCGCCCGCCGTGCCGTATCCGCGCCGCGCCGCTCTTCCTTGGGCAGTTCTCAGGCTGATCGTCCTTTAAAGATGATGATCGTCGAACCGGAAACATTTGACGACTCTCAAAACATTGCGGATTATTTGCGTGAACGAAAACCGGTAGTCATCAATTTTGAAAGCACACCGGCAGATGTGTCCAAGCGGGTCGTCGACTTTATCAGCGGTGCGACGTATGCATTGGACGGCAATATTCAAAAAGTGGGCAAAGATATTTTTCTTTGTGTGCCGAGCAATGTATCCGTAGATCACGGCAAACGGGACTACGGTGATTTTACGACACAGCTGTCGTGGAACGCGAATGACGGCGGATCGACTCATTAATAAGCGCAGGCGAAGCTTTGGTGAAAAATCGGGACAGTATTATTCGATATTATAAAGGCGGCGATAACGGGGCCTTGGCGGCGCGCCTGATTGACTTGGCCGACAGTGCCGTCAAAGGGCGGCCTTATACTGTAAGTGAGTTTGTAACGCCCGGCGCCGTGCAAATAGGCGAAACCATAAACGCTCATGTGTCGTCCTTGTTCTTGCGGACGGACGGCGGTTATAAAGGGGCCGAGCGGGTGAAGCTCTGTTTTGTGCGCGACGATTATGACGGCCCCGTACCGACGGATATTACGGCATGCCGGATTACGTGGGACGCGCGGTATCGGCTCTTGGGACATCGCGACGTATTGGGAGCTCTCATGAGTCTGGGCATTGACCGCAGCCGTTTCGGCGATATTATCATGCATGAAGACGGTGCCGTAATTTTGACGGATACGGCTCTTTTTCCTTACTTGCAGCAACATTTGGAAAAGATAGCCATGGTTTCCGTTACGGTTTCGGAAGTACCGCTTACGTCCATCCCGCCGCGGCAGGAAAAAGTAAAAGAAATCAAGACGACTGTCGCTTCATTGAGACTGGACGCCGTTGTTTCTTCGGGGTTCGGCATATCCCGCACGAAGGCGGCTGAAGCCATTAAGGGCGAACGCGTCCGGGTCAATTGGCAGCCTGCCAAAGGACCGGCTCAGGAAGTCGGCGCAGGGGCGGTTATTTCCCTGCGCGGCAAAGGCAGGATGGAATTGGTAGAGATTACGGGAACATCGCGCAAGGGGCGTACAGGTATTCTCTTAAAGCGATATATGTAACGTTTGCTGTCAGTTAGGAGGAAGTTGTCATGTTAACACCGATGGATATTCATAATAAAGAATTCAAGAAAGGGTTCCGCGGCTATGCCGAAGAAGACGTAGATACCTTTATGGAAAGTCTGGCAACGGACTACGAAAAGGTGTACCGGGAATACTGCGAATTGAAGGAGCGGTGCGAATCGCTGCAAGATAAGCTCGCACAGTATGAAAAGATGGAAGCGACTATGAACAGCACGCTCATGCTGGCCCAGCAGACTGCAGAAAATGTAAAAGTAGCGGCCCGCAAAGAAGCGGAGTTGATTTTGCAGGAAGCTGAGAATAAGAAGAAGCAAATGGTTGATGAAACGTCGATTAATATGCAGACGACGCAGCAGGAAATGGACAATTTAAAGGCCCAGGTAAATGCGTTCCGCGCAAAGTGCAAGGCTATTTTGACAAGTCAGCTGCGTCTTCTCGACGATATGGCTCTTGAGGAACCGGTACCGGAAGCGCCGGAACCGGCAACGGAAACAGTGGCGGAAAACGGCTAAATAAACAGAAGTATATATGCTCTCCGGGCGGCGTAAAGATGGTTGCGTCAACAGGAGAGTATATTTTTTAGTGACGGAGAAGATGATGAGAAAACTACTTGTGGCTCTGGCTCTTTGCCTTATGGCGGGGAGCAGCTCGGCAGGCGCCTATAATCCGTATGCGCCCAATCCTTTCGACGCCGTGGAGAAAAACACGTGGGAATACGCGTATATAACGGATCTGACGAAGGCGGGGCTGACAGGCGCCGGTCCGGAAAAAACAGATCCCGCTTACGGTCTCACACGTTATGAAATGGTGCAAATGGTTGCCAATGCCGTGCGCAACCGTAATAGAGGAACTGCAGAAGAGCGGAAGAAAATTGACCGCCTGGCAAAGGAATTTGCCGACGATTTGACCTATGCGGGACTGAACCCGGCAGAAGAAGAGGGCGGAGAAGATGCGGGTGTGGCCTTTGATTGGCGGAACGGTACGGAGAAGAAATATTAATTATAAAAAGGAGCAGTTCGACGTGTAGGCGGATATACCGTTCATAGGGGGAAATCGTATGGAACAGTTTCATTTGATTATTATTACGGGCATGTCCGGAGCGGGAAAAAGCTATTCCCTGCAAGTGTTGGAAAATATGGGGTATTTTTGTATCGACAATATTCCGCCTGCGCTCATTCCCGAAATCGCTTCGCTCTGCGCCAAGAGCGGTGAGCGTGTGCGCCATGTGGCGGTGAGCGCGGATATCGGTGATGACGCTTATCTGGGCGGTTTACAGAAAGCCCTGACGGATATGCGTAAAAACGGCATTTCCTGTGAAGTCGTGTTCATGGACGCATCGGAACGGACGCTGGTTAGTCGTTATAAGGAAATGCGCCGTGTCCATCCGTTTGCTACGCAGGGGCGTATCAGCAAGGGAATTGAAGTGGAGCGCGAACGGTTTGCCGCCCTGCGGCGCCATGCTGATGTATTGCTTGATACGACAGGCCTGTCGGCGAAAGAGTTAAAGGAAGTATTGCAAAAGAAATATGCTTTGCACGGTAAGCGGGACGGGCTGTCCGTTACGGTTGTTTCTTTCGGCTTTAAATTCGGTATTCCCATTGACGCGGACATCGTGGAAGATGTTCGCTTCTTGCCGAATCCTTATTATATAGAAGAATTGCGGCACTCGTCGGGACGAGTGCCGGCCGTGCGTGAGTATATTGAAGCGTCGGACGTAACGGCGGAGTTTAAAAAGCGGTGGTTTTCATTTATTGATTTCCTCCTGCCCAATTATAAAAAAGAAGGAAAAGGGCAGCTGATCATAGCTGTCGGCTGCACAGGCGGTTTGCATCGCAGTGTGGCGATGGCCGAAGCCCTGTACAGGCATTTGCGCGGGCAACGTATTCCCGTAACGATTGAGCATAGAGATATGGATAAAAATGATGTCATCCATGATGCTCCCGGATATGAAGGGGAAACACGGTAGAGGAGAAGGAAAATGAAACTTTTCAGATGGCTGCGCCCGGGTGTTCATGTCAAACGGTGGCTCTTTCTCTTCGGAATCGGTATGATGATTACCAGTTTCGGACTGATTTTAACCTTTAATTATGAGTGGATCGGTGCGTTGGAAGAATGGGTTTTTCGCATGCTCTATGAAGTGACCGGTCATTATAACTATACGGTCCTCGCTTCCTTCGGCATATTCATTCTTTTCGCCGGCCTGGGTATCATGATTTGGGCGACGCGGCGGCTTATACGCACGATGATTGCCGTTGTAATGCCGAATGAATCAGGAAATCTCAGTGATTTAATCCTCGACAATCTGAAGCTTACGAAAGGACAGAAAGTTGTCGTTATCGGCGGCGGCACCGGCCTTTCCGTACTGCTGCGCGGCATGAAAAACAAAACCTATAATTTGACGGCAGTCGTCACGGTCGCTGATGACGGCGGTTCGTCCGGTCGGATTCGTCAGGACCTGGATATGATTGCGCCCGGCGACTTGCGCAACTGCCTCGTCGCTCTGGCTGATAAGGAAGGGCTCATGGAAAAGCTCTTTGCCCACCGTTTCGGCGGCAACGGCAACTTGTCGGGCCACAGCTTCGGGAATTTATTCATTGCCGCCCTCATCGAGGTCTTGGGTGATGTGGAAAGCGCCATGGATGCGACGAGCAAAATTCTCAAAGTCCGCGGTAACGTCATTCCTTCGTCGGCCCAAACAATTCGCCTTAACGCGGAAATGACGGATGGCACGGTTGTACGGGGCGAATCACAGATTCCGATTGTAAAGGGAAAGATTAAACGCGTTTTTACGACACCGGCAGAACCGCAGGCCGTCCACTCCGCCGTTGAGGCCATTGACCGGGCCGACGCGATCGTCCTGGGTCCCGGCAGTCTCTATACGAGCATTGTGCCGAACTTGCTTATTCCCGATATAGTCAAGGCCATTAAGCGCAGTAAGGCGAAGAAGGTTTATATTTGCAATGTTATGACGCAGCCCGGTGAGACGGACGGCTACAGTGTATCCGATCATGTGCGGGCTATTAACCGCCATGCAGGTGCGGACATTATCGACTTCGTCCTGGCCAATAACGGAGAGATCGATCCGGCCGTATTGCAGCATTATGCTGAAGCCGGTTCACAGCCCGTGCGTATCGATAAGAAAGAAACCGGTAAGACCGGGGCAACGGTTATCTTGGCGGATCTGGTCAGCAAGGAAACAGGATCAATGCACGATCCGAAGCGGTTGGCGACAGTGCTCTTTGACTTGATTAACGCTATGCGCAGTGATTTGTCACCTCAATTGCTGCATTACTATTTGAAGAGATATAACAGAAAGCGGTAGGATGATCCATGTCCTTTGCGGAAGATGTGAAGAATGAAATAGCCCATTACGAAGGCGGCGATAAGGACAGCCGCCGTGCCGAGCTGTCCGCTCTGCTGCGCATGGGCGGAACCGTGATTTACGGCGCTGGCGGCACGACGGGAGTCGAGTTCAGCACGTCCAATAACGCCGTTGCCCGAAGGGCACTGGCAGGTTGGCGAATTATTTCGTCCGTCGTGCCGGAAGTCCGCATACGGCGCGGCTTGAAACTGCGCAAAAAAAATTATTATATTCTGCGCATGTTGCCGTCCGGTGAGACGGAGGCCGCTTTAACAGCTTTACATGTCTATCCGGTTAAACAGGACTTCTCCTCTATGCGCCTCAAAAAAAATGAGCACGGTCGGGCTTTTTTGCGCGGTGCCTTTATGGGCGGCGGTTCCGTGAATAAGCCGAGCGGTGATTACCATTTGGAACTCATGACACCGGACGGCGAGTTTGCCGCTTTTTTGTTGAAACTTATGCGCCGTTTTCGCCTGCCTGCCAAAATGACGGACCGCAAGGGCGAGTATTTGGTTTACATAAAAGAAGGTAACGGCGTATCTTCCTTTTTGCAGTATATCGGTGCCGACAGGGCGTATATGGAATTTGAAAGTGTCCGCGTCATCAAAGAAATGCGCAATAACGTGAACCGCGTCGTTAACTGCGAAACGGCAAATTTGCAAAAGACCGTTGATGCTGCAGTTGCACAAATACGGGATATTGAAAGCATACAGGCTTCGGGCCGGTACGCAAATCTTACGCCGAAACTGCGGGAGACGGCGGAAATGCGCCTGGAAAATCCGGAAGCGACGCTGAGCGAATTGGCCGAGCTGTCCGGTTTAACCAAGTCCGGTCTGTCCCATCGTTTTCAGAAGATACGGAAAATTGCCAAGCAAGTGGAAAGGTAGGACCTTGTAATATGTGTGGAAAAAAATTCGGTATACGTCTCGTATGCGCAGTTTTATTTTGCTTGACCGCTTCTTTTGCTCAAGCGGCGGATTTACAGTCGCCCGAGGTTATGGCCCGTTTGGTGAGCATGCCCATGAAATTCATGGCTTTGCGTGAACCGAAAGATACGGGCAATCTTTTGTTTTCGGACAGTCCCGAGTATGCCGAACGGGACGGCATTTTATATAGTGACCTTGTTCGCGGCGACAGCCGCATGTACTTTTATCACGTCAATCAGACAAAGGACCTGAAAAAATTTCTCGTCGTCGCCACCAATAAGGAAACGACACCCGTCGAAATTTACGTACGCGGCAGTTGGTACAGCCGGCCGAGTACGGATTATTATGCCGTAGGACGGGAGCTGTCGGAATTATTTTACAAAGAGAGCCGCAAGGGACGAAAGATTACGGTTCCTGCCGGCGAGACAGTCCTCCTGGATGAGAAGTTAAACGATGTAACCGTCCTCCCGGATGAACTTTTTTCGGGAATCGTTGATTTTACGGTCGACGGAGCGGCGCAAGTGGCATCGGTCATGATGCCGGCAGACGCGGATCCGCAGGCTTTTATGAAGAAGGCTTTCCTTATCGTCAGCGATGATATGAAGCTGCGCGGCCGTTTTAAGGGCAAAGACCGGTACTTGCAGGTGCAAACGCCCTATTCGACGTCAGACGGTATTTCGTATATTCGCCTGGCTGACGGCAGGACGGATCTTTTCTTAAAGGGGCCGGACATTCTCGACAATCGTTTGTCCGAAAATGTAGGTAATTACGGCGTCGACTATACGGTTAAGGTCCCGACAACCGGACACGGTGCGGTACACCTCTACTTTAATCCCGTCGGCGGTGAATATTCGGGTGTCGTCGAAGTGATTCGCACCCATAAGGACGGGTCGGACTTCGTAACATGCGTGGGTTTGCCGCGCAAGGGGCACAGTATGGGTTACAATAACGCCTATGCCATGGAATATGTGACTACGTTTAAAGCCGGTGAAACCGTGCGTCTTCACTTCATGCCGCCGGGAGCGGCCAATCTGCCGGTGCAATATATTTTCGTTTCCGATAAAGTGAGTAAAGAAGTTATAAAAGAAGTGACGGCGGAAGAACAAAAACGAAAAGAAGCAAATAAACTTATTCATGTAAAAAGGACGCTGCCTTGAGCAGCGTCCTTTTTACAGTATTACATCTTAGGTTCCGTGCCGAACCATTTCTTATAGATTTTAGTATACGTGCCGTCCGCTTTGAGCTCGGAAAGCGCCTTGTTGATTGCCTGTGTCAGTTCCCCCTTATCTTTGCTTGTCGCCATAGCGGTTCCGCGGGAATCGGTGGAATTTCCGACGAGCTTTAATTTTTCTTTGCCGCCTTGTTCCAGGTAATACATGGCAACCGCTTTATCGATGACAACGGCATCGCATGTGCCGGCTTCCAGTTCCATCCAGCCCTGTGTGTTTGTGTCGTACTGCTTTACGGTAGCACCGTGTTCCTGTGCGACTTCAACGGGCTTGGAACCGACCTGGGCGCCGACGGTTTTGCCGCTCAGCGAGTCAAACCCCGTAATATCCGTGTTGTCCTTTCGGACGACGACCGTATAGCCGCCTTTGAAGTACACATCCGTGAAGTTGACCTGTTCCGCCCGTTCCGGCGTTGCATCCATGCCTGCGGCAATGAGATCGATTTGGCCGCTCTGCAAAGCCGGTATGAGGGCATCAAAGCCGAGATTTTTCACTTCCATCTTGTAGCCGATCTTATCGCAAATGGCTTGTGCCAAGTCGATATCAAAGCCTACGTCCTTTTCATTTTCCGTAAACTCAAAGGGCGGGAATGTCGGCTCCGTACCGACAATCAGGGTCTTTTGCTTATCCGTGCCGTTGCCGGCGGTTGCCGTATCGTTACCGGTGCCGCAGCCGGCTGCCAAGAGGGAAAGCGTAACGGCGCAGGTTGCTAAAAGAGTTGAATATATTTTTTTCATAGTAAGGGCCTCCTTAGAGTAATTTCCGTAAATTGGTCAGAATTGTTTGACAGTCTGCCGAAGCAAAAGCGGCGGAAGGCGTTGCACCCGTCGTTACAGCGGCAAAATCGATGTGTCCTTTTCGGGCTGTTTCCGCGTCGATCAGACTGTCACCGATATAGAGAATGTCGGAGTCGGCCAAGCTATATCGTCGCTTTATTTTATTGATTCCTTCGGGAGAAGGCTTTGGTGCCTGCACGTCTTCATAACCGATTATACAGTCGATTAAGTCCGTGATACTTTCGCGTGTTAATGTCTCCATAATACGGGATCTCGTTTTTGTGGAAACGATGCAACAGAGGGCGTTCTTATCTTTCAAGCCCTGTAAGGTAGGCACCGTATCCGGATATAAATGCGTGTTTGCGGTCATATACTTGTCGGAATAGCGGATTCGATACAGTCTGATGAGCTTTTCGATTTTTGCCGGGCTCGTTTCACCTGTTAAAAGGGCCATGGCGTCGTACATGGTCATACCGATAGTGGCGCGTATCTTATTTTTCGGAACGGGCGCGTATCCTTCGTCGGCAAAGAGCATTTCAAAACACATGACAATACCTTTTTCCGAGTTCGCCAGGGTGTAGTCGAAATCGAAAATATATGCCTTATACATGATTTTTACCCTTGCGGTTCCGTGCCGAACCATTTTTTATACAGCTTGGCGTATGTGCCGTCCGCTTTTAAGTCGGCCATAGCCTTATTCACTTTTTCCTGTAAATCCTTATTATCCTTGTTGATTGCGAGAGACATACCGGAGGAAATAATCGGTTCGCCGACCATTTTGAGCTTATCGCTGCCGCCCTGCTTAAGGTAGTACATGGCGACGGCATTGTCAATGACGACGGCATCGCACGTGCCGGCTTCCAATTCCATCCAGCCCTGGCTGTTGGAATCGTACTGCTTTACAGTTGCGCCGTGTTCCTGGGCGTAATCAACACCTTTTGTACCCACCTGGGCGCCGACGGTTTTGCCCTGCAAGTCGTCAAAGCCGTTAATCGTCGTGTTGTCTTTTTTTACTACGACCGTATAACCGCCTTTAAAATACACATCCGTGAAGTTGACCTGCTCTTTTCGTTCGGGCGTTGCGTCCATGCCGGAGGCGATAATGTCGATTTGACCGCTCTGCAATGCCGGAATAAGCGCATCGAAACCGAGACTTTTAACTTCCGGCTTCATGCCCATTTTTTCGGCAATAGCCGAAGCGTAGTCGATATCAAAGCCGATATACTTGTCGTTTTCCGTAAATTCGAAAGGCGGGAAAGTGGGCTCCATGCCGATGACTAATGTGTTCTTGGAATTTTGTCGGTCTTCCTGTGTCGTGCCGCAGCCGGAAAGGGCGGAAACGGTTGTTATAGAAGCAAGAGCGAGTGCAATTAATTTTTTGTTCATAGATTCAATCTCCTTATCAATTATTTTTCATAATTATACAACCAATAAAAATAAATAGCAAGAGAAAATCGTAAAAATATTCGAAAATAAATATGATAAAATAGCATTAAAAAATGAATAATAAACGTAGAGATAACAAAAAGACATAAATGGAAATATACATATTATTCGTATAAAGAAATGGGAAGTTTTATTTTTCGGATATAGATACGGGGCGCAAACCCGGCCTTGACAAGAGGGGAAAAAGTTTGGTAAGACAAGCAAGTCGCCGCAAGGCGAGATGACCTTTGAAAACTGAACAATACAATACCAAAAAACGCCAGAGTGCGAGGTCTTACAAAGGTAAGACGGCAATAAAAAGGCAACAAACAAACACATGAGTGGGAGACACTTTTCTATCACGGAGAGTTTGATCCTGGCTCAGGACGAACGCTGGCAGCGTGCTTAACACATGCAAGTCGAACGAAAGGAAGAGAAAAGCTTGCTTTTTTCTGAATTGAGTGGCAAACGGGTGAGTAACACGTAAACAACCTGCC
>UMGA01002888.1_pt1 | contig 52159 bp, 40 predicted proteins | sample 1965171 | NCBI WGS metagenome assembly UMGA01 (sample SAMEA4836062, study PRJEB28245) | human gut metagenome | biome: gut microbiome; material: fecal sample | place: Denmark | collected 2008 | reverse complement strand
TACCACAGAATGTTTATTCTGTGGTAATTTGTTGATTACCCCAATTTTCAGTTTATTAAGAATTCTTTCGTGCTCTTTTATACTGGCAGCCACATATATACGCGTGGTTTCAATGGAAGAATGGCCCAATATATCTGCCAGGTGGGCTATATTCTTCTCCGCCTCATAAAAACTTCTGGCAAACAGGTGCCGGAAATTATGCGGAAATACCTTATTCTTTTGAACGCCTGCCTTTATGCAAAGCTTTTTCATGGCATGGCAGATATTGCTTCTGTCCAGGGGCCGTCCGCTCCTGGTACAGAACAAGCTGCCGCTTTGTATGCCGTTCTTCCTGGCAAAAGCCTTCAGCTGGGCTGCCAGGTTCTTTGGGAAAATTACAATTCTGTACTTTCCCTTCATAAAGATTTCCGCCTTTCCTCTCATAACGGCTTCCACTGTCACATACCTTAATTCGCTCACCCTTATACCCGTGCTGCATATTGTCATCATAAGATAATAGAGCTGATATTTTCCCTGCCTTCCGGCTGTCTCCATAAGACGTTCATACTCCTTCTGGGTCAGTTCCCGCGTTTCATCAAGATAGGCCCTTCTCTGGACCTTCAGGAATTTTACCCTGTACTCATACAGCCCTGTAAACTTAAGAAACGCGTTCACTGCCGACAGCTTGCCGTTGACCGTCTGCGGACGGTACCTACTGCTGAGATAGGTGCGGTACTGAATCATCAGCTCCTTTCCAATCTCCCTTTTTCCTAAAAACTGCAGGAACATCTGCAATTCATAGGCGTATTTACTGATTGTCGCTTCCGACTTTTCTTCTTTTTTCAGAAAATCCAGAAACTGTTCTACCGTACATGCCATATCCGTTGATACCTCCGTTTTTTTCTATTATTTTGCAAAACCAGGTTTTTTATTATATATAACGGTAAAAAATCAATTGCCGGAGGCATCTCCTGGTATACCATGGATGAAATAAAAGAAAAAGCCGATTCCAGATAACCAGAATCAGCTTTCCAATCAAACTATAATTATATACTATCTTCCCCCCACCCTTTACAGACATCAATCCACCCAAGATACCCGGAAGCTGTCTCCAGCTCAGGTATGGTAAGCTTCACTGCGCTGCTGGCGCTGCCGCAGGCCGGGTACACCACATCGAACCGTTTAAGGGATTCATCCAGATACACCGCCACCCCTTCCTTCACTCCAAAGGGGCACACACCTCCCACACTGTGGCCCACCAGCTCCGTCACCTCGTCCGGCGACAGCATTTTGGCCTTTGTGTGAAACTGCTCCTTATATTTATGGTTGTCCACCTTGGCGTCCCCTGCCGCCACTATGAGCACGGCCTTCTGGTCCGCCATAAAAGATAACGTCTTGGCGATGCGGGCCGGCTCACACCCCACTGCCTGGGCTGCCAGCTCCACTGTTGCGCTGGATACCTCAAACTCATAAATCCGATCCTCCAGGCCGGCCTTCCTCAGATGTTCCTTTGCTATGTCAAACGCCATGATGTAATACCTCCGTCATTATCGTATTCTTAATCTCCAAACCGTTTCACGCCATATATACTCAGACCATCATCCGGTACTCCTGCTTCCACCTGCGCACCATCTCAGCCGCGCCGCTCATCCGTTTGATGGGATCCTTTTTAAATAATGCCCTGAGGGCCCTGACTTCCTCTGCCTGTCCTGCCTCCAGCACGGCCAGATCTATCTCCCCGCTCCACGTTCGCTTGCGCTCATCCGTGAACACGGACTGGTACTTGTCCTTCACATCCAGCTCCGGCGCAAAGACAGTGAGAAAATAAATGCGCTTTAACAGTGCATCATCCTTTCCCAGCTCATATGCCTTGTCATAGCATCCCAGAGCCTTGTGAAACTGGAACATCATGGCATAGCAGGCTCCCAGGTTGTTGTAGACCTTTGCCAGAAACAGGTCTTCCACCACCTTGTCCCTGGGGTATTCCAGAATTTTACCGTACCTGGCCGCCGCCTTGCCATACTGCTGCTGCCCAAACATGTAATCCGCCCTCTGTTTTTCATACTGGGCCGGATGCAGGGCCCGCAGAGCTGCTGTGGTCTGCTTGAATTTCTGTATTTCCTTGTCGCTGTAATAGTCGCATTCCGACAGGAAAAGGGCCAGAACCTCCTCTGGTCTGGTGCCGGTTTCCACCAGCTTCTCCATACGCCCTGCCAGATAATCCATGTCCAAATCCTTACGGATGAAATCAATCAGCAGGTCATCCAGGAAATCATCCATCACCAGAACCGGGTGGTTGTATACGATATAGCACAGCTCCTGGGAGGAATGGATATGGATTCCCAGCACGTCAATATAATACGGATGTTTCACAGGTTCCTGCCTGCAAAGTATCAGGCTCATAAATTCACCTCTTGTTTCACCACCGCGCCGGAGGATGGGAACAGCTCCCCGAATCCCTTGTCGCGGATAGACATTGTCATGGTCCCTTCATCAGTAAATGCCACCTTAAGCTCTATCCTGGTGGTCTTTGGAGGGCGTTCCGGAAATCCGGCCAGCGGAATCCTGACCAGCTTTTTCTTCTTGGAGTCCAGCGGACTGATGATAAACTCAATCTCCTTCTGTCCGTCCACGATCAGATCCATGGAGCTTTTGGATTCATACCAGTTGTCGCCGTAGGAAGCCACCACCAGCTGGTTCTCCCTCCCCCTGCGCATGACCTTTAAGGACACCTCCGCCTTAAGCCTTCCCTCACAGATAAATACATAGGGATAGGAAGTCTCCTGATGGGTATAATCAGCTCCTTTGAAAGCTGCCCCCCTGGCAAAGAGACATGGCTCCACAAACACCTTTCTCCGGTTGCAGATTAACCGCATAAATCCGCCGGCCCAGTCCTGGCGCTCAAATCCCTTCCCGGTCAGGAACACCGTGGAAAACAGCTTTCTGTTTAAAAGCTTCTCACCGCAGGCCGTCAGTATCTTATCTGCCAGCCGGCTGCCGGACGGCGAATCCAGGATATCCAGATTAAAGGCCTCCTCCTGGTTCTGGGCCTCTGCCTGGACCATATTGCGCCGCATGCCCCTCTGCACCTTCATCTCATAATAGCACAGACGTTCGCCGGACAGCTCAAACAGCCCCACCTGATTGGTCCACAGTTCTTTTTTCTGGCTCAGAACATAGTATATAAAGCCCTCTGTGTGGCTGATTACATGGACCCTGTCCCTTGGTATCTCCAGATAATCAGCACAGTACATAAGAGTGTCAAGCAGCCTGCAGTCCACGCTCTGAAGGGTGATGACCAGCTGCGCCACCTCATCTGTACCGAATTCCTTCCTGGGATACCCCACCATCTTCTCTATGAACAGCTTAAGCAGCGTACCTCCGCCGTAGCAGATGCCTCCGATGGTGGATGTTCCATCCTTGGCCGCCATCTTAAGAAGCTTATCCACGATAACTCCCTCTCCCAACAGGGTGGCCGCATAGGCCTCCTCCCCCGAAAGCCAGACTTCCTCTTCCTTCCTCCGGCAGATGACCGTAGGAATGGTCCACGACTTTTCTTTATCATAACAGCATATCTGGGTATAGTCGTCATTTAAATCCAGACCAATCACTAGACCGTCCATAGACAGTTCCTCCATTACTCCATGGGAAACAGCCTGCCAAGCGCCGCCGACTTCTTGAGATAATCCTCCATCGCGTTTAAAAGCCTGCTGTCATCCCTGTCTTTGATTGCTGCTCCCATCTCGTTCAGGCAGGCAAAACGGCTGTTCTCCTTTCCCTCCAGCTTATGGTCGCACTCCACCTGTCCCTCTGCCGCAAGCCTGCGGTGTCCGTCCAGATAGTCATATATCCTGTACTCCATGGTTTCTCCCTCAAAGAGTACCTTTTGCTTTACAAAAATCCCCTGGTATACACGGCGGATGTCCTCGCTGTGATACCCTGTTTCCTCCGGCAGAATTCTCACCTGAAGCTCCGGGTGGGCGTCCTTCTTTCCCCGGTACTCCACCATGGCCTTGTCCATGATGTCCTCCGGCACCGGAATATGCTTTGACAGCTCCCTGGTATACGGAAACACCAGTCCTTCCTCCAAAAGCAGGGAGGTCATGGTCTTTAACAGTTCCGCATCCCCCGCCTCCACCTTGTCCAGGGTGGAAAAATACCGCGTCAGGGCCAGCAGGTAGATGGTGGGCATCCTGTCCTTGTCAAAGGTATTGCCCACTGCCTGCTTCAGATATTCAAACACCCTTTGGTCCATATCCTTTTCTTCCAGGAAGTACTGGACACTCTTCTGGGTAAAATACGCCTTCACCACCATTTCCTTGGTGGTCTTGCGTTTCATGTACAGTTCAAACACAGAATCCATCTGGTCGCAGCAGCCGGTAAACAGCATCTGCCCCAGCAGCCGTTCCTCCAGGTCATATGTCTCCACATGCTCCCTGACGCCCTGAATCAGCACCTCATACATCTGGGATACGGTTCCGTTAAAATGCTCGCACAGATAGTCCAGGATCACGCTGTCATAGCACCCCTGGCAGAACACCTGGTGGGACAGGCCCAGAAGCAGGTCGTCCTGGTCAAACAGGTTCATCAGTATGGTCTTGGTGCACAGCTTCATCAGACGCGGCGTGGATATATACTGGCTTCCGTAGTCCCGAATCATATTATAAGCTTCCCGCATATAATTCTGGCTGATTAGGGTCTCGCATATCTGCTGCCTCTGCCTGGCCGCCATATGTTTTTTATCAATCTGCACCAGATACGCACAGTTAAACACACCGTCGCCGTCCTTATCCTCAGAGGCCTTCCGGCAATAATAATCCGTCACCGCCTGCATCAGCCTGCCCTCAAAGACAGGGCTCAGATGCATTTGCGTCACGATCTCCTCTAACAGCGCTGCCTGATCGTCCGTCTCCACCCCGCGGTTCACGATGTCCCTGCATTCGGAAAGCTTGAGCATGGGATGGTCGGGATACACCTCATAGCACTGGGCCAGCAGCTCCGGACGGTCCATGACAGACACCTTCCAGTGTTTTACGTCCAGATACCGGTTGCCGTAGGCATCCTGGAACAGGAGGACGCTGCGCTCGGAAAACAGAGGCACATAAGCCGTCTGGTTTTCCAGCAGAAATGCTTCCTCGTCCTCCAGCTCCTCGTAGCGGACAATGACATACTTCATCCTGGAATCCCCGCACCGGATGCGGCAGGACTTAAGGATGCCCGGAAGAACCCTGGCCACCCGGCTGTCTATCATATCCTTATAAATCATGTGCTCATAAATAACAGCCAGGGAACGGCTGATTCTGGACTGGAACAGCTGTTCCATGGCAAACTGCTCCATATGCCTGGTGTAATTCTGGTACAGCTCCGCGGAAGGGTTCATGTATTCCAATATGTTCCGGTAGAGCACCTGGCGGCTGTGCCTGTCCAAATCCTTATCATAGGAGAAATACAGCAGCACCTCCTTAGGCAGCAGATGTCCGTAATCATCCGGCAGGGAATAGAGAAAATACTCATATAGCCTGGTCAGGTTTATACCCTGTTCCAGGGCCTTCTCATACCATACAAATGCGTCCTTTTCCTTACAGTCCCCTTTGATGAGCAGGCTGCACACGGCCTCCAGAACCGCCTGCTCCTCATATGTCTGGTACAGCTTTGCAAATAAACGTTCCACTAACTTCCTGTAATGCTTAAGCCCCAGTGCCAGTCCCGCCGCCTTCAGGGCGGTTGCACGGCTGACAATTCCTTTCTGCACGCCCAGATACAGGGCCTGTATCTCAAAATCTCCCAGGCGCACAAACAAATCCGGGTGGGCTTCCAACAGGCGGCAGGCCGATGCATAGAGGAACGGGCTGTTGCAGCTCTGATTGAAAAGGGATGCCATGGAACGGTACAGCTCCAGAGGATTCTGGGCCATGGTTTCATCCAGCTTCATCAGCATCAGAAAGAGGTAGGGCCGTACCTCCCCATCCTCCCACAAAAGCTTGCGTATATAACGGACCAGGGATTCTTTCTGCTGGAGGGAGGGCTTGATTTCCAGGCGCAGATACTGGTAAAAGCAGTATAATTCCACCTGCTCTTCCCTGTGGGCCAGCACATGGTCTCTGGCGTCGTCTAAAGCCAGGGAGGCATTATCCTCCCTGCCGTTTAATATAAGAAGCTCTGCCTGTATCAGTTTGGCCCTCTCATCTCCCGGAAAATCAGCCCTGAGATGCTCTGTCTCCTTCATCATCTGGTTCAGAAGAAGGGCCGGCTCATAAACCCCTGCCTCATAGTCCAGTCGCAGGGATAAATATTTATATAAGCTTCCATGGTCCATAAACCGATCCGTGCCGGATTCACGCTCCGCGTTTCCGGCTGCATGGTACCCCTCTGCCTCCACGGAAATAAGGAATTCCTCCCGCAGGGATTTAACACGGATGCACCCAAAATTCCTTCCTCTGTGAAGCCTGGAGGGAACAATGCGGTACCCCACTCTGCACCGGCCCTGGACAAAATCCTGGTCCGTAATCCGGAAGGTTCCCGGTTCAATAAAGGGGGCGTCCACGGTTATGTCCGCCGACACATACCCCCAGGTTCCTGCCGCTATATCAATATAATCTTCCGCGATTCCGGTCAGATTCTCATAAATCCTGGTTCCTGTCTCCAGCGTCAGCTTTACCGGTTCCTTCACCTGCAGGGCCACAAGGAATTCCTCCAGCAGATTCCTTCTGCCGGCCCTTCCCTTTAGCCCGTCATAGATGGTGCGGACCCGGGAATCCTGCATAAAGGGGGCCTCTGTAAAATCCTGATATTCAAACATTCTCAGCGCCTTTTCCAGGTCCTTCTTAGCCAGCAGCCCAAAGTCCCTGGGAGTCTTTAAGTTTCCCAGAACCTCCCCGGAATCACCGGCCTGTACGCGCAAAGAATAAGGAATCTCCCTCTCACCGCCATTGGTGACCAGGTAAAAAGATCCCTTGATTTCGTCCCCATGTTCTGAAAAACCCACGTTGACTTCATATATAATCCGGTTGCGAAGCCCGCCGAAAGCGTTATTCACCACCCGGACCCTTTCATGGCTGGAATACACCAGACCTTTTATATGCAGGTTATTGCCGCTGCTCACCAATATCTCGCCACGGATGACCTCACCCGCAGGAACCGAAGCCTCCACCCGTTCCGGTGCCAGCACCAGCTCCGGCGAACCATTGTCAATGATTCCCCTGGCCAGACGGTTAATACGTTCCCTCATAGTACCACCTGTATCTTTATCCTTCTGTGTAAAATGTCCACACTTACGTAACATGATATCACATTTCGGGTGGTTTTAAAAGTTTTAATTACATCTTTTGTTCAAACCATGGGTTCCATGTTCTTCCATTTCCCTTTTGTCCTCCCCTCCCCCGGTTCCTGCCGCCGCTCAGTCGCCCCCAGACCAACTGATTTCAAACATACAGGTCTGCCAAACAGCACCATTTTCAAAAGGAACTTGATAAACACTCCCAAAATTGTTATGATATATAAAAATGCATTTTTGTGTTTCTACTATATAAGGAAAAGGACGGAATGGATTATGACAACCAATGAAAAAGCACTGCTGCTCCACGAGGAATGGAAGGGAAAACTTGAAACCACATCAAAAGCAAAGGTAGCTTCCAGGGAAGACCTGGCCCTTGCCTATACCCCAGGCGTTGCCGAGCCCTGCAAGGTGATAGCCGCAGATCCGGAGGCAGCTTACCGGTACACCATCAAATCCAACACCATTGCCGTTGTCTCCGACGGAAGCGCCGTACTTGGCCTGGGCAATATAGGCCCCCTGGCCGCCATGCCGGTCATGGAGGGCAAGGCTGTTCTCTTTAAGGAATTCGGCGGCGTCAACGCCTTCCCCATCTGCCTGGATACCCAGGACACCCAGGAAATCATTGAGACCGTTGTGCGCATCGCGCCTGCCTTTGGCGGCATCAACCTGGAGGACATCTCTGCCCCCAGATGCTTTGAGATAGAGGAGGCATTAAAAGAGAGGCTGGACATTCCGGTGTTCCACGATGATCAGCACGGCACCGCCATTGTGGTCCTGGCCGGCGTCATCAACGCCCTCAGGCTGACCGGCAAAAAGAAGGAAGATTGCCGCGTGGTAGTAAACGGCGCCGGTTCCGCGGGCATTGCCATCACAAAGCTGCTTCTGACCTACGGATTTTCCCATGTCACCATGTGTGATAAGAGCGGTATCCTAAGCAAAGGCGCAGAAGGCCTTAACTGGATGCAGGAAAAGATGATGGACGTGACTAACCTGGAGCACAGGACCGGTACCCTGGCAGATGCCATGAAGGGCGCTGACATCTTCGTGGGCGTATCTGCTCCCGGAATCGTAACCCAGGACATGGTTGCGTCCATGAATAAGGACGCCATCCTCTTTGCCATGGCAAACCCTGTACCGGAAATCATGCCTGACCTGGCAAAGGCTGCCGGGGCGCGTGTGGTTGGAACCGGCCGTTCCGACTTCCCCAACCAGGTAAACAATGTAGTGGTATTCCCCGGTATCTTTAAGGGCGCCCTGGAAGGCCGTGCTTCCGCTATCACCGAGGAGATGAAGCTGGCTGCCGCCGAAGCCATTGCCGGACTGGTGGATGAGAAGGATTTAAGCGACGAGAACATACTTCCCGAAGCCTTTGACCCGCGGGTGGCAGATGTTGTCAGCAGCGCGGTAAAGGACCACATTAGAAAATAATAAGAAAACCCTGATGGAGCGTGTGTAATATGCTTACTGAACCTATGACCTTGTACAAACTGATGAATCTCTATATGTTGAAGCAGGTGAACTTCCCCCTGACGAACGCCCAGCTCACCAACTTTTTCACAGAGCATGAATACACCACCTATTTCACCCTCCAGCAGGCCTTAAATGAGCTGGAAGACGCCGGCCTGGTCCACAAGGAGGCCAGCCACAACAGCACCCGGTATGACATCACCAGGGAAGGGGAGGAAACCCTCAATTTCTTTGGCAAAAACATATCTTCTGCCATCATAGAGGACATGGACCAGTACCTCAAGGAGAATAAGTTCCGCCTCCGGGAGGAGGTGGGAACTACAGCCGACTTCTACAAAGGAACCAACCAGGACTACATTGTCCACTGTGAGGTCCGCGAGAATAAGACGACCCTTATCCGTCTGGATTTGTCCGTCCCTGACAGGGAGCAGGCCGAAGCCATGTGCAATACCTGGAAAACAAAAAGCCAGGAAATCTATGCCCACGTCATGCGGTCACTTTTATCCTGACTTGCTGTGCCGGTATGTTCCATGGCGTCTCATCCGCCGGAAAGCGTTTCCACTAAAAAGAGATTTGTTCCAATAACAGTTCCAAAATCTGCCGGGCATTTGAGTCCGGCTTTTTTTCGCATATATCGTATATGGTTGCCGCCAGCCTGAAATTCTCCCCCAGGTTCCGGATAACCCATTCTCTGGATTCACCGGCCTTTCTCAGGCGCAGGATTTTCGCTATAAGGAACAGATATTCCTTCTCCTGGTCTTGGGCAGGTTTGACGGTTTCCTGCCTGGCTGCCGGCTGTCCCCCATATTTGGCTGCCTTGACAGCTCCCTTTGCCTTATCCGCCTGTTCTTCACTCTTTGCCTGCTTCTGCTTATAGCGTTTCTGCTGCTTTTCATACTTGCTGGCTTTGGCCTTTTCCCTCTGGCTGGTGGCTGCTCCGGGCGTCCCGTACCCGTGTTCCAGCCAGACGGTCTCCACCTCATACGTTCCGTCCTCAATGGTCATCACAGCCATGGACAGAGGCAGGGTAAAACGCTTATAACCGCAGCTTCCCGGATTCAGCCAAAGCCTTCCGCTTATTTCCTGCTGATAATACATATGGGAATGGCCGAATATGACCACCTGAATATCCTTAAGCACGCTGGGGATATCCACTCTCTCATGGGCCATGATAAATTTGACCCCTCCGATTTCAAACCGGTTCACCTGTCCAAGGCCCCCCGACCATCCCCTGTCGTTATTTCCCCTTACCGCGTACAGGGGCTGGTCCACATTCAGCTTGTGATACAGCATCTGATTGTCAAAGTCCCCCGCATGGACAATTACATCGCAGGTTTCCAGAATCCTTTCCACCTCCGGCCGGAGCACTCCATGGGTGTCTGCCATGATTGCCACCCGTATAGGTCCCGTTTCCATTACATAATACCTCCAGATACAGCCCGGCCGTCAAAATCCCATTGCCGCCGGCTGTCTTATTTAATTTCATACCTGTATCTATTATACGCTAAATGCCGGATATGTCGAGTTGAATCTGACAGGATCTGAGCCGAATCTGACCGGATATTTCTTTACACGCTCCTGTTTCTGTGTTATATTAATGTTAAGATAATGTTAACATAATCACCAAGTCGCTTAATGCTGCTATGCAGCAGTGGGAGAACCGATTTTTAGGGGTGTATTCATCCGTCTGAGCCTGTCGCGGCTCCCGGATGATAGGGAACCTTTCTTTCCCGAACCCGGCAGCTAATCTCATAGGCGGAAGAGGGACAAAGACATTCTGGTAAATCATTTTGCTGTATTGTCGTATACTTTTCCGTCTGCATCCATGCAGACGGTTTCTTTTGTTAAGTCCGTTCTTTTCCTTTACCTAAAACTGAATACATCCAAGGATATTTTGCATCACCTCCCCCTCCCAGGGCGGCTCCCCAAAGAAAGGAGATCTGATTTATGCATGAACTTACCAACCTGGATCTGGTCATCATTGTTCTCTACATGATAGGAATGCTTTTTGTAGGCGTATGGTTCGTCAAACGAATCAAGAATACAGGCGATTACTACGTTGCAGGCAGAACCCTGGGCCCCTTTGTGCTGACTGCCACTGTATGCGCGTCCATCATAGGAGGCAGCGCCATGATGGGCCGCGCGGGCATTGCCTATACCACGGGCTTTAAGGCGGTTATGACCGCTATCCCCTATCTCATCGGCATGTTTATCTTCTCAGCCATCGCCGGACGCATACAGGAGGTTGGCTTCACCAGAAACATCAACTCCATACCGGAACTTTTCAACTACAGGTTCAACAGCACTGCCCGCTGCATCCTGGCTTTCATGATTGTATTCACCATGATGGGCACAGTGGCCGCCCAGGTGACTGCCACCGCCACCATCATCAAGATGCTGGGAAATGAATTCGGCATCAGCTATGAAGCCGGCGCCCTGGCGGCCACTCTCATCTTCATCATCTATACCGCTGCATCAGGACTCTTTGGCGTGGTGTACACGGACGTGCTCCAGTTTTTCATGCTGATTATCTTTGTCTACATACTCATTCCCTTTTCCAGCATTCGTTATCTGGGCGGTTTTTCCTCCTTCTGGCAGAACCTGGACAAATCCTACCTGGTGCCTCATATCAACGGCAGCATCCTGGGCGACATTGTCACCTATCTGGTGTTTACCCTGGCCGGTGCCGAGATGTGGCAGAGGGCCTTTGCTGCCAAGAGCAAAAAGGCAGCCACCCAGGGCATGTTCTGGGGCACTTCCATTTACATGGTAACCATTGCCCTGGTATTCTTCATGGGTCTGGCAGGCCAGCAGATTCTGCCGGACGTAGTGGCCTCCTACGGAAGCTCTGATGCCGTGGTGCCTGCCCTGGCTGTAAGCATCCTGCCCCCCGGCCTTACAGGACTGGCTCTGGCTGGTATCCTGTCAGTCATGATGTCCACTGCGGACAGCTACCTGCTGGTATCGGTCCAGACCTTTGTACATGACCTGGGAAAAAATTTCATGCCGGAAATGACGGAAAAGCATGAAATACTCATGTCCCGTGTCATGTCCGTGGTACTGGCCATGGGTGCCTTAATCATTGCTCTGTACATCAAAAACGCCTACAATGTGCTCATGTTTGCCTGGTCCTTTTACGCGGCGGCGGCAGGCCTGCCCTCCCTGGCGGCCCTGTACTGGAAAAAAGCCACCAGCCAGGGCATCATATCTGCCATGACAGGCGGCTTTGTGGTATGTGTGGGCTGGAAACTGGCCGGCAATCCCTGGGGACTTGGCGAGACCGTTCCCGGCGCTCTTGTCTGCGGAATCCTGCTGGTGGCGGTGAGCCTTGCCACCTGCAAAAAGCATCCGTGCAGAATGGCGTAATCCAGCGTTCTTACATAAACTATTTAATGATACTGTAGAAGTACAGCACACATACTCCCAGCAGTACATACATGATTTTGGGCATTTCCTTAATCTTGCCCGAAGCCAGCTTCAACACCACGTAAACCGGCAGGGCCACACAGATTCCGTTGGCAATATTGTTTGCAAATATGGTAAAAGCAACACAGATAAACGCAGGGAAGGATTCTGTAAAATCATCATAATTGATGTTTCGCATGGAACTTAGCATGCCGACTCCGATGATGATAAGGGCAGGGGCCGTTGCAGCCGACGGAATCATCAGGGCAAAGGGCGTCAGCAGCAGGGTAAAGGCAAAACAGACACTTGTGGAAATAGGTGTCAGCCCTGTCTTCCCTCCTGCCTCCACGCCGGAGGAGGATTCCAGATAGGTGGTCATACACGGCATGCAGAACAGGCTGCCCAGAGCGGTTGCCACGGCATCCACCTTGAACACCTTGTCTATACCGGGCAGGTTGCCGTCCTCATCCAGAAATCCGGCCTTTGCGCCCACACCCAGGGCCGTGCCAAAGGTGGAGAAGAAATCCGGTACAAACATGGCAATCAGAAAGGGCAGATAGGCAAACTGCAGGGCTCCCAGAAAATCAATCTTCATAAACTGGCCAAAGGGAGAGCTGGGCGCCATGAAAAACGCTTCAGGCATCCTGGTAAGCCCCATGGGAATCCCGACCAGCGTGGTAATCAGAATGGAAAAAATCATATATCCCGGCACCCGCATCTGCTTGGTGATAAGTATCAGCAGAAATCCAATCAGCGCCAACAGCACGGAGGGAGAACTCAGGTCGCCGAAGGCCAGGTTATTTTTGCCTTCCAGGGCAATAATCAGCCCTGCGTTCTTACATCCAAGCAGCGCGATGAACAGGCCCACGCCCGAGCTGACCGCATGCTTAAGGCTGGCGGGAATGGCATTTACCACCGCATCCCTGAGACCGATATAGGATATCACAATAAAAATAACGCCGCTCCAGAATATGACGCCGGCCGTGATTTCAGGTGAAATCCCGCTGTTAGCAATCATTCCCGACACGATTGCAACGCTGCCCAGCCCGGGCGCCAGTGCAAAGGGGCGGTTTGTCACCAGGGCCATGGCCACTGTGGTAACAATAATCAGTAAAATCATGGATGTGAGCATGACGCCTCTGTCCAGCCCCGCGTTTGCCATGATATTAGGGACAGTCCCCAGCACATATGCCATGGTCACAAATGTGGTGATACCGGCCAGAATCTCTGTCCTTACCGTGGTCCCATGCTCTGCCAGATGGAATTGCCTGTCAATCCAGGTATTGGAAGCTCCTCTTTTGGCTGTACCTTCAGTTTCCTTTGACATGATTAATCCTCCTCTTGATTTTCTCCGGTGCAGTTATTGCGGTTGTGTTCTCTGTCCTTCTACCTTTAACGGCACAATTTTGCAGGCTTTTACATCTATCAGTCCCTTATCCGTCAGCTTCAGGGCCGGACTGGCGGGCAGCGTCAGCGTGCAGAACGACATAATGGGGTTGTAATGCCTGTAACCCAGGCCTGTCATGGCCTCACGGACCCTGGCAAGGCCGGCCCCCACTTCTTTCGCAGGCCGGTCCGACAGGATGCCGCCCACAGGAAGGGGCAGTTCTGCCTGTATCCTTCCCCCGTCCGCCGCAGCCATGCCGCCCTGCATCTCAATGACGCGGTTGAGAGCAAGCTTCATATCCGCAGGATTTGCTCCTGCCACCAGAATATTATGGCAGTCATGTGCGTAGCTGGTGGCCACGGCTCCCCGCTTATGACAGTCGCCGGTTACCAATCCGTATCCCACTGCCTGACCCTTTCCATACCGCTCAAACACAGCGGCCAGCAGGCAGCCCGACCCTTCCCATTTAAGGAAGCCGTCCCTCACAGGCATCTCCATGATGATTTCCTTTGTCTTGGTGGACCCGTCCTTAATTTCCATGACACGGACCATAACCGTGCCGGAATCCGATTCCATGGGAACCTCAAACCGGCTCTGCTCCTGGAATTCCAGATGGATACTGTGGTAATAAGGCTCCGGAAAGCGCATACCCTGTCCCCTGTCCGGGCCATGCTGCTCTTGGGCGGGCTGTTCCCTTATATCCTGTCCCCTGCGCCAAATACATTTCCCATTTTTATAGGTGGCAGAGACAGCAAACGTATCCAAATCACGGAGCAGCAGGAAGTCGGCTATTTTCCCCGGAGCAATTGCTCCCCGGTCCAAAAGGTTCATCCGCCTTGCCGGGGTAAAGGAGGCGTTATAAACTGCCTGCTCTGCCGGCATCCCCAGTTCCATGGCCCTGCGGACCAGGGCGTCCAGATGGCCCTGGATACACAGGGTGTCAGCCATCACATCATCTGTCACAAAACAGAAATGTTCCTCCAGCCCATGCTCCCTGATGTAGTCCAGGACCTCCCTGCGCAGCATCTTTTCCTGGATTTCCATAAACATGCCGTTGGCAAACCTCTGTTCCAGCTCATCCAAGCTGTGCTCCGTATGGTCTCCATTGATGCCCAGGTACAGAAACTTGGCCAAATCCAGGTCCAGCAGTGCAGGGCAATGGCCTTCAATGGGAAAAATCCGGTCCTTTTCACGAAGTTGTTTGAGGAACCGGGTAATTTCCAGCTGGTTTTCCCGGATAATGGTACGGTAATTCATAACCTCTCCCACACAGGCCACCCAGGGATTTTCCTTCAGGCCTTCCATCTCCTCACAGGTTATGATGCCTCCGGTGGTCTCCAGCTCAGGGGAGGTGGAGGGCACACAGCTGGGAATCCCGTAAAAGATATCAACCGGGCTGTTTTCCCCTGCCCTTATCATATCCAGCACGCCCTGCATTCCGTTCACATTGGCCATCTCATGAGGCTCCGACACAATGGTGGTAACGCCGCACTCTGCCAGCCGTCTGCAAAATGCACCCGGCGTCAGCATGGAGCTTTCGATGTGCATATGAATGTCAATCAGCCCCGGCACCATATAAAGGCCCTCTGCATCCACTGTCTCATCAGCCTCCACCGCGCCGGACCTGCGGGAATCTATGTATAAGAATTTCCCTCCTGACACAGACACATCCGCCGGCACAAACTTTTTAAAATAGCTGTTGTAAACCTTTGCTCCTCTTACGAGAAAATCCGCTCTCTCTGTTTCCATGGCGCCTCCATTCAGCAATATTGATGAAACCCTTGATTGTATATTATTTTTATTATACAATGTGCATAGGTAGGTGTCAAAGTCATAATAATCATCTAAGTCATGAATTATTTTCATTGGAGGTACATACATGATCTCAAAGGAAATCCGGTATATGCTGGCCATACGCAGGTATGGAAGCATCACAAAGGCAGCAGACTCCCTGTTCATCACACAGTCCGGCCTGAGCAAGGCTGTGAAGAACATAGAACGTCAGCTGGGCTCCCCTCTGTTCAGCCGTATTGGCAATGACCTGATTCCAACCCATATCGGTAACCGTTACATGGACTATGCGGAAAAAATCTGCCAGATATGTTCTGACTGGAATTCAGAATGCGAGGATTTATTAGGCGAGGAAAAGGGACAGCTGACCATAGCGGTGGCTCTGATGCGTGGTTCCTGCCTGCTGCCGGATGTACTGGGCCGGTTCTATTCCCGTTACCCGGACGTGCAGATTAATCTTCTGGAGGAATCACATTCTGTTGAAAAGCAGCTTATGCTTTCCCCCAACGTGGACTTTGCCATCTATAATTCCACGGCCGCGGATCCCGCTCAGACAGCGGAGTACCTGGGGCAGGAAGAAATCGTTCTGGTGGCAGCCCCCGGCCATCCCCTGGCGGAAAAAGCCATGGCCAGGGAAGGCTTTCGCTATCCCTGGGTGGATTTAAGACATACAGAACATGAGCCCTACATCCTCCACCCCCGGGACCAGACAACGGGCCGTATATCGGCAGGACTGTTTAAAAAGGCCGGCTTAACCCCCAAGGTCCTCCTGTTTACCCGCAACAGCGATATCGCCATCCGGCTGGCTGCCTCCGGCACCGCCCTCTGTCTGGCCCCGGAATCCTATGTCAGAAAAATACACTTTTGCAATCCCCCTCTGTGCTTCTCCGTAGGAGATCCTGCCACTGTGACCACGCTGTATGCGGTATATCAGAAGGGCCGGTATATTCCGTCCTACGGAAGATATTTTATTGAGCTGGTAAAGGAGAATTACCGGTAGCAAAAAGGCCTGTTTTCCTGCGGGCAATACCCGTCTGCCAGGAAACCAGGCCTTTCTTCACTTTATGAAATCCGCTTTTTAACAGGAATACAAACAGCCTACAGGCTGCCCTCAATCAGGTCCCATATCTCGTCCCTGCCCTGCTTTGTCTCTGCCGAGAAAGGAATAATGATGCCGTCCTTTTCCATCCCAAGGCCTTCCCGCACCATCTTTACGTGCTTCTGCACCTGGCTGCGGTTAATCTTGTCCAGCTTGGTGGCAATGATGACCGGATGGTATCCGTTGAAGATAATCCATTCATACATCAGCTTGTCATTGGCCGAGGGTTCATGACGGATATCAATGAGCAGGAACACCATTTTGAGCATCTGGGAATTTCTGAGATACCGCTCTATCATCTTGCCCCATTTTTCCTTGACCTCGACCGCTATCTTGGCATAGCCGTAACCCGGCAGGTCCACGTAGTACAATGCCCCGTTGATGTTGTAAAAATTGATGGTCTGGGTCTTGCCCGGCTGCGAGGAGGTCCTTGCATATGCTTTGCGGTTCATCAGCGCATTGATGAGGGATGATTTTCCCACATTGGACTTGCCTGCAAATGCAAACTCCGGCAGTGTATTCTCCGGCAGCTTGCTGGTCACGCCGCATACTGTCTCCAGATTCACGTCTCTTATTATCATATCTGTTTCTCCTAATTCCTATCCGCGCTCTAAACAAAGGCCTCCGAAACCACATCCTCCATAGCCTTTACATACACGATGTCCAGCCCCCTGGTGATTTCCTTGGACAGCTCCGCCATATCCGGCCGGTTCTTGTCAGGTACCAGCACCTTCTCTATATGGGCCATCTTGGCTGCCAGTATCTTTTCTTTCAGTCCTCCGATGGGCAGGACCCGTCCCCGCAGGGTTATCTCCCCGGTCATGGCCACCTTGGACTGGACGCTTTTACCTGTCACCGCGGACAGCATGGCTGTGGCCATGGTAATTCCTGCAGAAGGTCCGTCCTTCGGCACCGCTCCCTCCGGGATATGGATGTGAAGGTCGTGCTTCTCAAAATAATCGTCGGCAATCCCGTACTCCGGGCACACGGACCGAACATAGGTCAGGGCTGTCTGGGCAGATTCCTTCATCACATCTCCCAGCTGCCCGGTCATCAGGAGACTTCCCTTGCCAGGCATTACATTGACTTCTATCTGAAGGGTATCCCCTCCCACACTGGTCCAGGCCAGGCCGCGCACAATGCCGATTTCATCTTCCTCATTGGCATTCTCAAAGGTCACCTTTTCCTTACCCAGGTATTTCTCCAGATTGCTCTCCGTAATCTTGATGGACTTCTTCTTATCCTCCAGGAACTGTCTGGCAGCCTTGCGGCACACATCCCCGATGCGGCGCTCCAGATTCCTGACGCCTGCTTCCCTGGTATAGTTGTGTATAATTTTTTCCAGACTCTTATCGGAAAATGTAATCTGTCCCTCCTTAAGGCCGTTGCGCTCCATCTGCTTTGTCACCAGGTAGTCTCTGGCTATGTGGAACTTTTCATTTTCCGTATAGCTGTTGACCTCAATCAGCTCCATGCGGTCCAGTAAAGGCCCCGGTATGGTCTGGGTGGTGTTGGCCGTTGCGATAAACAGGACCTGGGACAGGTCAATGGGCAGTTCCACATAGTGGTCCCTGAATTTCACATTCTGTTCCCCGTCCAGCACCTCCAAAAGCGCGGAGGAGGTATCGCCTTTGTAGTCGCTGCTGACCTTGTCAATCTCGTCCAGAAGCATCAGGGGATTGCACACGCTGGCCTGACGCATGCCTTCCACGATACGGCCCGGCATGGCGCCCACGTAGGTTTTCCTATGGCCTCTGATTTCCGCCTCGTCCCGGACACCTCCCAGGCTGATGCGCACATATTTCTTATTCAAAGCCCTGGCCACGGACCGGGCAATGGATGTTTTGCCGGTTCCGGGAGGTCCCACCAGACAGATGATAGGGCTGGTGCCCTTCTTCGTCAGGGCGCGGACAGCCAGGTATTCCAGGATCCTCTCCTTTACCTGCTCCAGCCCGTAGTGATCCTCGTTGAGTATCTTCTCGGCGTGTTTGATGTCGTCATTGTCCTTAGACATCTTCTTCCAGGGCAGGTCCAGCAGGGTTTCCACATAGGTGCGCAGCACATTGGCCTCCTGGCTTCCGGCCGGCATATTGCGGAAACGCTCAATCTCTTTGTGGAGCTTTTCCTTTACCTCCTTGTCGGCCTTCAGAGCATCCAGCTTTTTCTGATATTCGTCTGCGTCCGACACAGCGTCCTCTCCCAGCTCCTGGCGGATGACCTTCATCTGCTCCCTGAGAATATATTCCTTCTGGTTCTGGTCGATATCGGACTTTACCTTTTCCTGAAATTCCTTCTTGATTCTGTATATCTCCATCTCGGTCAGCAGAGTATGCATTACTACCTCATACCTGGCCGACAGGGAGCTGTTTTCCAGCACAGTCTGGCGGATGGTATAGTCCCATGGCAGCTGTATGGCAATCTGGTCCAGCATCTCATTCAAATCTGTAATAATCAGCAGATTTGGCAGAATTTCCTTTGTAATCTTAGGATTGACTCTTCCATATTCTTCCAGTTTATCTTTCAGAATACGCAGCATAGCCTCCTGAGTCAGGCTGTCCAGGTCATCCTCCTCCGCTTCTATGGCAGCAATCTCGCCCATCATAGCCGGTTCCTCGGCCTCCAGGCATAAAAGCTCAGCGCGCTCCAGTCCCTCCACCAGCACACGCACCACCTTGCCCGGCAGTTTCACCAGCTGCTTCACCACTGCGATAGTACCTATCTGGAACAAATCCCCCTGCTCCGGCTCCACGATTTCAGGATGTCTCTGGGCCACAAGAAACAGTTTCTGGTCTCCCACCATGGCCCGCTCCACGGCTGCCACTGATTTCGGCCTGTTTATATCAAAATGCAATACCATACCCGGAAGTATGGTCAGACCCCTGAGGGCCACCACGGGCATCGTAATCACTTGTTCTCCCATTCTCAATCTTCACCTCTTGTATCTTAACCATTTAAAAAGCCGCTGCAATGCAGGTGCCGGACCGGCCCGTAAACAGGCCTTCTGGTCCGGGTCATATCTGATTTGCAGCGGCCCTTTCTCTCTTCTAAATTGTCACAGGAGCATGACAGCCTACGCAATTTCTCCTGTCTTACTGTCCCCTCTGAGCCGTTCTGACAACGGTTTACGGGCAGATGCAGGAGGCATGTCGCGGTATACTAATTCCGGCTGTCCTGCCTTTCTCACCACATCTCTGGTAATGGTACAGATTCCGATAGAATCATCGGACGGAATCTCATACATAAGGTCCATCATCACTGATTCAAGGATAGAGCGCAGTCCTCTGGCGCCAATCTTGCGGTCTACTGCCAGCTGTGCAATCTCCTCCAGAGCCTCCCGGGTAAATTCCAGCTTCACATTGTCCAGTTCAAACAGCTTCTGGTACTGTCTCATCAGGGCATTTTTCGGCTCCGACAGGATACGCACCATGGCGTCCTTTGTAAGCTGTTCCAGGGAAACCATCACGGGCACACGGCCTATGAACTCGGGAATCAGTCCGAACTTGGTCAAATCCTTAGGCTCCACCTTCTTGAGCAGCTCATCTATATTCAGATCGTTCTTGTTTGCCACCTCGGCGTTGAAACCAATGGAACCTGCGCTGATGCGCTGCTCCACAATCTTCTCCAGGCCATCAAAGGCACCGCCGCAGATAAACAGGATGTTGGTGGTATCAATCTGGAGAAGCTCCTGGTGCGGATGCTTCCTTCCGCCCTGAGGCGGAACACTGGCAACGGTACCCTCCAGAATCTTGAGCAGCGCCTGCTGGACGCCTTCGCCTGAAACATCCCTGGTGATGGATACATTTTCGGACTTCTTGGTAATCTTATCAATCTCATCAATATATATAATGCCGTATTCGGCACGGGAGATGTCATAATCAGCTGCCTGGATAAGCTTTAACAGAATGTTCTCCACATCCTCGCCCACATATCCTGCCTCTGTCAGTGCAGTGGCGTCTGCGATGGCAAAGGGAACATTGAGAATCTTAGCCAGGGTCTGGGCCAGATAGGTCTTACCTGAGCCTGTGGGCCCTACCATAAGGATATTGCTCTTCTGCACATCCACATCCATGTTCTGGCATGCCGTCACCCTCTTGTAGTGATTGTAAACCGCAACGGACAACACCTTCTTGGCGTCATCCTGTCCGATGACATATTCGTCTAAAAATGCTTTGATTTCCTTTGGCTTCAGGAGACGTATATCGGCCAGTGCAGGGCTCTCCCCTTCATCCTGGCCTTCCAGCTCCTCTTCCAGAATCTCAGAGCACAATTCTATGCACTCGTCACAGATATACACATTGTTGTTGCCTGCTCCGGCAATCATCTTCCGTACCTGATCCTGTGTCCTTCCGCAGAAGGAGCACCGAATCGTGTCATCTGGTCTCATTGGCATACGATACCTAACCTTTCATATCCTTTACTTGCTGTTTTACGTTACCGGCCTGATGCCTTAGCGCTGGGTCCCAGCACTAATGATGTGCGATGATTTCATCAATAAGGCCGTATTCCTTGGCCTCCAGTGCAGACATATAATTGTCGCGCTCTGTATCGCGCTCAATTACTTCCAGGGGCTTCCCTGTGTTCGCTGCCAGGATTTCGTTTAATTTCTTTCTTGTTTTCAAGATATTTTCAGCCACAATTTTAATCTCTGTAGCCTGGCCCTTGGCCCCGCCGGAAGGCTGATGAATCATGATTTCAGCATTGGGCAGAGCGAAACGCTTGCCCCTAGCCCCTCCTGAGAGAAGGAACGCACCCATGCTGGCTGCCATGCCGATACAGATGGTAGACACATCACACTTAATATAGTTCATGGTATCATAGATAGCAAATCCCGCAGATACAGAACCGCCCGGGCTGTTGATATATAAATGGATATCCTTGCCTGGGTCCTCTGACTCCAGGAATAAGAGCTGTGCCACTACAAGGCTTGCGGACACATCGTTTACTTCCTCGCCCAGGAATATGATCCTCTCCTTCAGTAATCTTGAATAAATGTCATAAGAACGCTCGCCGCGGCTGGTCTGTTCAATGACATAAGGTACTAAACTCATATAACCATCCTCCTAGTTATGAGCACTAAACGTCTGTTTTTCAGACACTTATGTGCGATACATGCCGCCGTCACCCGGCCAGGTATTTCACAAGTCCGGTGCGGTGACCAGTTCACTTATAAGAAACCAGGGAGATTCAAAGCCAGATAAATAAGCGCTGTGAACCCCCCGTATCATATGTGAATTATACCAGTTTTGCTTCTGCTACCAGGAAATCAACGGCTTCCTGAACAGCAATATCTTCCTTCATCTGGTCCTTATCACGGTCTGACATATAACCCTTTAACTTGTCAGCCTCCATCTGGTAAGCGGCCGCCATCTTGGCAATCTCCTCATCCAGTCTTTCGTCGGAAACCTGCAGGTTCTCAGCCTTTACAACTTCCTCAAGCACCAGTCTGGTCTGGATTCTCTTTAAGGCCTGCGGCTTCATCTGCTCTCTCATCTGCTCCATGGTCATGCCTGTATATTTCATGTACAGATCCATGTTCAGACCCTGGCTCTCCATACGGCGGGCTGTATCCTGAACCATGTTGTCAATCTGGCCTTCCACCATCCTGTCAGGAATCTCCATGGAAGCGGCTGCCACTACCTTGTCAACCACACGGTTCTCGTTTTCGGAAGCAGCTTCTTTCTGCTTTCTCTCAAGAATCTTTGCCTCAATATCCTTCTTGTATTCATCCAGAGTGTCAAATTCAGAAACCTCTCCTGCAAACTCGTCATCCAGTTCCGGAAGTTCCTTTACCTTGATTTCCTTTACAGTCACCTTAAAGGTTGCAGGCTTTCCAGCCAGTTCAGCCGCATGGTACTCCTCCGGGAAGGTTACGTTAATCTCGCACTCTTCGCCGATGTTCTTGCCAACCAGCTGCTCCTCAAATGTATCAATAAAGGAATGGGAGCCAATGGTCAATGGGTAATCAGCTGCCTTGCCGCCGTCAAATGTCTTGCCGTCAACAAATCCCTCGAAGTCGATGACTGTCTGGTCGCCGTCAGCAACCGGTCTGTCCTCAACGGTCAAAAGTCTTGCGTTCTGCTCCTGAACCTTCTTGAGCTCTGCTTCCACATCCTCAGGCTTCACAGCTGCATCCACCTTCTCTACCTCAATGCCCTTGTACTCGCCCAGGGTCACTTCCGGCCTTACGGCTACGGTTGCGGTATAGATGAACGGCTTGTCCTTGCCAATCTGCTCTACGGCAACTTCCGGTCTGGAAACGATCTCCAGTCCGCTTTCATTCATTGCCTCCATGCAGGTTGCGTTGATGGCTTCATCAGCAGCCTCCTCATAAAAGATGCCTTCGCCATACATCTTTTCAATCATGGCGCGAGGTGCTTTGCCCTTACGGAAGCCTGGAATATTAAACTTGTTCTTGCTCTTATTGAAGGCTTTTTTCATAGCATCCTCAAACTGCTCTGCGCTTAACTCTATTGTCAGTTTGGCCATGTTTTTTTCTAATTTTTCTACTTGTACACTCATTTTTACGGGTTCCTCCTTAAAATATATGTGGTTCGCCCATAATCCATGAGGGCGCTACACTTCAATGTACCATTATAGCATGCTCATTTTAAAAACACCAGCGTTTTTTACAAAAAAAACTTCCATTCCATCCCACATCCATATGATATAGAACAGAACAGGAGTTTTTCTCATCCGGATACTATTTCCAGTTATACTGGATTGCCGCTGCAATCTTCTGGGCCTGCTGGGGACCCTGAAGCAGGCGAATCAGTTCCAGTCCCATGTCAAGGGCAAATCCCAGGCCCCTGCCGGTGGTGATGTTGCCGTCCGTCACAACACCCTGGCTGGTGTAGGACACACCTGTGAGCTGGTCCTCAAATCCCGGATAGCAGGTGGCCGTCCTGCCCTTTAAGAGCCCCATGCTCCCCAGGATACTCGGCGCCGCGCAGATGGCCGCAATCCGTCTGCCCTGCTTGTTGGCACACTCCACAGCCGCCCTCAGACCCATATGTGCTTTCAGATTGTTGGTTCCCGGCATTCCTCCGGGCAAAAACAGCACATCTGCCACATCCGGGTTCACATCCTCAAACAGGGCGTCAGTCCCCAACTCAATTCCATGAGAACCAGTTACTTTCCTGTCCCCTGTAACAGACACCAGTGTCACCTCCACACCGGAACGCCGGAGCACGTCCACAACCGCAAGACATTCAACCTCTTCCAGTCCATCCGCAAGAAATGCATAAACCTTTGCCATGATAATCTCCCTTTCCGCCATTTATCGCATAGTAATTTTATTTTATCATTTATCACTTTTCAGGAAAAGAGTTAAATGATATGATTGTAAAATGGAAAAAATAAAAATACTTAGTAAAATCCACTAATCGACAATCACAGCAAGGAGGTTTTCCCATATGGAAATCGAACGTAAATTCCTGGTCCCCTGTCTTCCGGAGGGCTATGACACCCATCCCTTCCACCAGATTGAACAGGCCTATCTCTGCACGGAACCAGTGGTCCGCATCCGTCAGGAGGATGACAGCTTCTATCTCACCTACAAGGGCAAGGGACTCCTGTCCAGGGAGGAATACAACCTCCCCCTGACCCGGGAAGCCTACGCCCACCTGCTCCCCAAGGCCGACGGCGTGGTACTCACTAAAAAACGCTATCTCATCCCGCTGGATGGCTCAGACCATCTGACCATTGAACTGGACGTCTTTGAAGGCCGTTACGCCGGCCTCATCCTGGCCGAGGTGGAATTCACCTCCGAAGAAGAAGCCATGGCCTTCCAGGCCCCGGAGTGGTTTGGGAGGGATGTTACGTTTACAAGGGAGTATCAAAATAGCAGGTTAGCTTGTGGGAAGTAAGGGATGCGGAGGAAGGGGAGGTTCATCCGTCCGTGAGGGAAAGGGAGAGGGGGGAGTGGGATACGGCTGCGGGGCTAGTAGGGCTAAGCCTGCGGAAACCGGCTAAATGCAAGAGGCTGACTGCCAAAACTCGCGGTCAGTCTCTTTCTGTATCCAGATATCGGGCTCAGACAGTTGTCAGTCAGCCCCTTAACGCCGGTTCCCGCAGCCTAACCCCTACACGCCCCTGTAGATGCATCCCACTCCCCCCTCTCCCTTTCCCTCACCCACTACGTACCCGGTGCTTCTGCATCACTTACATCCATGGCGCAGATAAAACGAAAAATGCCCGGTGAAAATTCTTCCATCATTTTATATGCCAGGTATTATATCTGACAAAAAACGATAGTCTGGCTGGCGCATCACTCTTTTTTGGCGAAGGGAGGTGCGTAGTGGGTGATTGAAATAAGGCCGGGGGATGTGGATGCATCTGCAGGGACGTGTAGTTCTTGGACGGTGGAAAGCGGCGTTAAGAGGCTGACTGACAACTGTCTGAGCTCAGTATCTAAATATAAAAAAGAGGCTTGGCCGCGAGTTTTGGCAGCCAGCCTCTTGTATTTAGCCGATTTTCAGCGTCCTAGAACTACTAGTCCCGAAGCCGTATCCACAGCCCCCGGCCTTATTTCAATCACGGACGGAAACACCTAACCTTCCTTACTTCTTCTGAACATACTTCAAGCAGTCCAGTGTTACAGCCGTTATAATGATGATGCCTTCAAATACGAACTGAAGGTTTGTGTCGATACCGAGAATGGTAAGGGAGTAGATAAGTACGGTGAATATAAGTACGCCCACTACTACGCCGGAAATCTTACCGATACCGCCGGTAAAGGATACGCCGCCAACCACGCAGGCTGCAATTGCATCCATCTCCCAGCCCTGGCCGTAAGCAGCGGAACCGGAACCTACCATTCTTGCGCATTCCAGCCAGGAACCGAATCCGTAAAGGATACCTGCCAGAATGAATGCTCCCATGGTTACTCCGAATACGGAGATACCTGAAACAGCTGCTGCTTCCGGATTGCCGCCTACTGCGTATAAATTCTTGCCGAAGGTGGTCTTGTTCCAGATAAACCATACGATTACGATGGCAGCCACTGCCCACAGGATAATGGTTGGGAACCCGTTTATTTTTGGAATAATCATTTTTGGAATAGCCGGTTCAATGGCACCAAAGGATACGCCCTTTGTGGCATATGTGACAAGTCCGAAAATCACCAGCATGTTGGCCATGGTTGATATGAACGGATGCATCTTGAATTTAGCGGTAAAGAAACCGCCGATAGCCGTAAAGCACGTACATAAAATGATACACATTACAAGGGCAAATACCACCCTTAACCCGATAGGCATGCCTGTAAAGTCAAACACGTGTCCGAACACAGCGCCTGTGTTGATACCCTGGTGCATGATAATGGTGGCGGTGGTCATACCCATACCAACCATACGCCCGATGGAAAGATCTGTACCGGTCAGAAGGATGAGTCCGGCAACGCCCAGAGCCAGGAACATTCTCGGAGAAGCCTGCTGCAGGATATTTAAAACGTTATTATAGGTAAGCAGCTGAACGTTCTTCAGCACCGGAGCAGCGATACACAGTCCAATGAAAATCAGTATAATAGCGATATACAGACCATTCTGCAGTAAGAATGTCCTGCGGTTGAATGTATATTTATAGTTCTCCCATTTCTGCGCCCTGGTCTCCATGAAGGTGAATTTGGACAGGCGGAGCATATCAATCAGATGATACTGCCATGCAAACGCAGCATGCCTTCTGTCCTTGATTCTCTGAAGCTCCTTGTCCAGGTCCATCTTTGCGTCAAACAGGCGGTTCTTATGAACATACTTCTCATCCTTTATCTCCTGATGGTCCGTAAGCTTTGAGAGGGTGTTTTCATGTTCTTTGTTCAGTTCCGCAATTTTAATGTCATATCTTTCTTTTGCAAGCGCTTTTTCCCGCTCACAGTTTTCCTTTAACGGCAAATAATAATCCTTATCAAAATGTGCCTTAAGGTAAGTCTCCGCGTCGGAGATCAATTTTGCAATCTCATCCTTGTTCTTTGCCTCGACAGCCTTTGCTTTTTCCATCTCCGCACGGTTAGCCGCAATTCTGTTTTCCCTTTCTTCCTTTGTAAGGGAACGGTCTCTCTTTGTTGCATCAATACTGTTTTGCAGAGCGACTACCCTGTTTGTGCCGTCCGCTCTGAGACTGTCGATTTTTTTCTGAATTTCGCCAACATAATCGTCAATTGGCTGGCGCAGCTGCATTTCCTGTTCAGCCGTAAGAGTCTCATTGTTTCCTTTCGCCATATCCATGAATCCCCCTTATAGGTATTTTGCACTGAGCCTTAAAAGTTCTTCCTGATTTGTCTCTTTTGTATTAACAATTCCAGAAAGACGTCCATTTGACATAACACCAATACGGTTTGTAATTCCCAGAATCTCCGGCATCTCAGAAGAAACAACAATGATTGTCTTCCCCTGCTTCGCCATATTGATGATAAGCTCATATATTTCATACTTTGCGCCCACGTCGATTCCTCTGGTGGGTTCGTCCATCATAAACACCTGCGGACTGCGCTCCAGCCACTTTCCAAAAATGACCTTCTGCTGATTGCCGCCGGAAAGGCTGGAAATCATATCATCAGGGCCCATGCACTTGGTATGCATGATTTTGATTTCCTTTGACGTGGCCTTTACCATCTTTGCATCGGAAAGCGCTATGCCCGACATATACTGCTGCAGATTGGCAATGGTGGTATTAAAGGTAAGGTCTCCCTTTAAAAACAGGCCGTTTGCCTTCCGCTCCTCGGTAATCATGGCAAAACCATGCTCCATGGCTTCCTTTGCGCTGCTGAAATTCATTAGACGGTTATTAAAATAAACGCGTCCTGCGGCTCTGGTGCGGACACCAAAGATTGTTTCCAGAAGTTCCGTACGTCCTGCCCCTACCAGACCGTACAGCCCGAATATCTCTCCTTCTTTTACGTCAAATGAAACATCCTGCAAATGAGGCTCAAACTTTGTAGACAGATTCTGGATGGACAGAATCACATCACCGGGGGTATTGTCAACAGGCGGGAACCGGTTATCAAGGGAACGGCCGACCATTGCCGCAATCAGCTCATTCATGTTTGCATCCTTGGTGCTCTTAGTCATAACCAGGTTGCCGTCCCGAAGCACTGATATCTCGTCGCAGATTTCAAAAATCTCATCCATCTTGTGGGAAATATAAATCAGGGCAATTCCCTGCTCCTTTAACATCCTCATCATCTCGAAGAGCTTGTTAACCTCCTGCACGGTCAGGGAGGATGTGGGCTCATCCAGAACAATCACCCTTGAATTGTAGGAAATGGCCTTGGCGATCTCGCACATCTGCCTCTGTGATACGGACATACGGCCCATGGGCTGGGTGAGGTTGACGGTCATTCCCAATTTTCTAAAGAGCTCGGCGGCTTCCTTTTTCATCCTGCCTTCATCAATTACACCCATGGAATTGACCGGATAACGTCCGAGGAATAAATTATCAATTACATTCCGTTCCAGACACTGATTCAATTCCTGGTGAACCATAGCAATGCCGTTTTCAAGAGCATCCTTTGGTCCGGAAAAGCTTACTTCCTTGCCGTTCAGGAAGATATTTCCCTCGTCTTTCTGGTAGGTGCCGAAAAGGCACTTCATCATGGTTGACTTACCAGCTCCGTTCTCACCCATAAGCCCCATAACGGTTCCGCGCTTCACATCCAGGTTGATATGGTCCAGAACCCTGTTCCGGCCGAAGGATTTGCTCATACCGCGTATTGATAAGACGATATCATCTTTCTTATCTGCCATTATTTTACTCCTGTATATGTAGATTGATAGGTTTCAGTATTTAATATTAGGGAGAATTTCTTCTCCCTAATAACAGTACATCTTTATTTCAATGAATCTTACTGCTCAAGCAGAGATGTGTATGAAGCTGCATTGTCTGTCTTAACCATGTTGATGGCAAATGCGTCATACTGGCTTGGATTTCCGAGACGGTTTGTAATGTTGGACTCGGTCTGGCCATCGCCGCCGATGTAATCAACCTTAAGGTTGAGAAGCTTGTCATATTTCTGCAGCAGAGGCTGATAGGTGGAGCCCAGGAAGTTATCTGCTGAGTTGTAGATGTTCAGCCATACGTTCTTTGTAGCATGGGTAGCCTCATCCAGCTGATTGGATACAGGTGCGTATACCATGGTGGAGTCTGTGAAATCTGTATAATTCTCAGCGGTAACAGCTACGTTCAGAGCGTAGTAGGAACGCTCATCTGCCTTGTAAACATATACATCAGAGCTCAGTACATTGCCTGCGTCGTCTGCTGTGCCGATACCTGTATCAATATCAACTCCGTCCAGAGCGTTGCGCAGTACGCGGAGTGTCAGGTATGCCTGTACGTCTGCATGCTGGCTGATTGTGCCGCCGTATCCCTCAGCGATGGCAGCTACAGCGTCGCTGTTTGCATCATAGCCGAATGTAGGAACCTTGTTGTCCTTTGACCATGCGTTGAACATAGACATGCCCATACCGTCGTTATTGGATGCAACAATATCAATCTGATCGCCGAAAGAGGAAGACCATGTGCCGATTGCATTACCAGCTGTGGCAGCATCCCATGTAGCGCCTGCAGAGTTCTTCATCTCCTGGGAAGCAAGCTCGCGGACAACATATGTCTTTCCGCCAACTTCGAGGGAGCCGTCCTGTACAACGGTTGCTGTACCGTCTGCGTTTGTACCAACAGGATCGCTGTTGACATTGCCATCTTTCTCTACTGCGGTGCCGAGAGCCTTACGAATGCCTCTTGTACGTGCGATAGAGTCATTATGTCCGATGTCTCCGATTGCCAGAACGTAGCCGATGATTCCGTCGCCGTTGCGGTCAATTGAGTCGATGTTCTTCTCGATGTAGTCCTTAACCATGGTACCCTGAAGCTCAGCACCCTGATTTGCGTCGAAACCTACATAATATGTATCCTTATTAAAATTCAGGGCTGTCATATCAAGCTGTCCTGTAGCACTGCTGGAGGGCTGGCGGTTAAACCATACTAAAGGCTTATCCTTGTTGGCCACCTCTGCGCCTGCTTCCGGTGCTGCGGTTGTATCTGCCGCGGTTGTGTCTGCTGCTGCTTCGGTTGTGGTATCCCCGGCAGCTGCTGTGGTTGGTGCTTCCGTTGGCTTGCTGCCGCCTCCGCAGGCAACCAGTGATAATGCCATGGAACACGCAAGTGCAACACTTAATGCTTTCTTCATTTTTAATTCCTCCCTTATAGTTTTGTTGACTTTGGTTGTTTTTGCTTAACAACAAGTTCATTATACGACCTGATTGTGCATTTTTCCATATGATTTTTATAGAATGATTATAAAATTTCTTCGATTTTATCCTTTTTCATCGTTGTTTTTGATGTGCATCACTGGTTTTTAAGCAATTTTGCCTCATCCTGGGTCAACGCCCGCTGGGGACACCAGTAATAATTTCCCTCCAGCTGCGGCACCCTGTCCTTTGGGTCCTGGCCCAGTGACAGACTCCAGGCAATGTCAAATATGGCCTGGGAGTAGCGTTCCTTATCTGATTCCACTGTGCCGAAAAGATACCCTTCCTCCAGGGCCTTTATGCCCACCGGGGTGCCGTCAATCCCCACCACCTTGATTGAATTTGCCCCGATTCCGGCCCGGTTCATAGCGTCGATGGCTCCCAGGGCCATGTCGTCATTATTGCTGACCACCAGCTCAATCTGTCCCGGATACTCCTTCAGCCACTGTTCCATCAGCGCTGATGCCTGGCTTCTGTCCCAGTTGGCAATTCCTCCTGTAATCTTCTCTAACGGAACGTCCCCGTCCTTTAAGGTCTGGATGGACCACTCCGTGCGGATCAGGGAATCCTGGTGGCTGGTCTCTCCCTCCAGGAGCACATAGCTTACCAGACCGTTGCCGTTGGCATCCAGGGTACGTGAATCCCGGCGGTAGGCATCCACCAGGATATCTCCCTGGAGCACGGCAGATTCCTTGGCGTCCGCTCCCACATAGTACAGCTTTTCCCAGCGGTTCATATCCTCCTCCACCGGCTCCCGGTTAAAGAACACCACCGGAGTGCCTGCGTCCATGGCCTTGTCAATGATGATGGAAGCTGATGAGCGGTCCACGCTGTTAATGCACAGGGCATCGCAGCCCAGGGAAATCAGACGCTCCACCTGGCTGTTCTGGGTATTCTGGCTCCCCTTGGCATCCATGATGTCCAGCTTTACCTTGATTCCTGTTTCCTGTTCATATTCCTTTGCCTTGTCCTCCAGACCGGTGCGCAGGGTACCGATGAAGGTGTCGTCCCCCCGGTAGAGCAGAACCCCGATGCGGATGGAGTTCTTATCCGCCTTCCGCCCGTCTTCCCTTGCCCCGTACTGCCACGCCCCTATGAGGACAGCCGCCCCCATGCAGGCTGCCAATAGATACATCCACTTCCCTTTCACCGCAATGCCCCTTTCCTTATCTTGTTTCCTCTTACTTCCGGCCCCTCTCACTTACTCAATGGGATAGAGCATTTTCTCGTATGTCTTATCCCTCAGCCTGTCCTCATCCACATAGATAGCCTCCAGCACGGTCTGCTGCTTCCGGTGCGTGCCCTGGATGGCTTCCACTGCCTGCTTCACGCTTAAATATCCCTCATCAAACTGGTTATAGGCAGTCATCCCTGTGATAATCCCCTTGTCCAGAGCCCTGAGCAGGGAGGTGGTGCTCCCTGCGCCGTAGAGTCCTGCCACCCTGCCCTGGTATATGGTATTTTCCTCCAGTATACGGGTGGCCTGGTCCAGCGACTGCACATCCAGCGCTATAATGGTAATCCTGCCGCCTCCGGGAGAGTCTGTCTCCTGTATGGCTTGACGGAATGTGTCCTGGTTTTTCTTCTCAATGAGCCGGTAATGATACCCCTTCTCATCCAGAACAGTCCTGACCCCTTCGTAGACCTGGGCGCTGTCCCCATAGTCCAGTCCCCTGCAAAAGAGATAGACCGGCACATCCCCGGGGGCCTGGGAAGCCGCTGCCTGGCCCAGCAGCCGTCCAATCTCCCTGCCGTCCACACCGATGGAATCCAGATTCCCTCCCTCATCCCCAGACTGTCCCAAAAGGATGACAGGGCAGCCGGGGTTCATATTCTCCAGCTCCTCTGCAGCCTCCCCGGTCTTTACCGGAGCCAGGATCACCGCCCTGGTCCCGTCCCTGATTTCCCGTTTTACCAGCTCCATCTGCTGCGCCTGGTCATCGGAAGCATAAAGTGTGATAAAGCTGACATCCCCATGGAACTCGGCTGCAGCCTGGTCCATACCCTTTTTGAAATTCACATAATAGTCGTCGTTGTCCCCCTCTATGATGACGGAAATCGGATATACCTCGATTTTCTTTTCCTTGATAATCAGATCCGTGGAGGACATCAAAAACAGCAGGACCAGGATACCGGCCCATATGCACCAGAGTATTTTTCCTTTATTTAACATTGGATCCCTCTTTCTTTACTTCCTCGTAGGAGATGGCCGGCAGATGGGCCGTGACCGTGGTCCCCTCATCCGGCTCCGACTGGATTTCCAGTCCATAGCCATTTCCAAAATACAGACGGATACGCTGGTTGACATTCTTCACCCCAATGCCGGATCCCCTGCCCGACGGCACGTGGTCCGTATCCCCGAACAGCCTCTTTACCTGCTCCAGGGTCATGCCCAGACCATTGTCCGACACACTCATGAATAAATCCTTATCCTTGCGCCATGCCCGTATGCGGATTTCCCCGTCGCCGTCCATGAATTCCATACCGTGATAGATGGCATTTTCCACCAGGGGCTGGAGGATAAGCTTGAGACTGGCCAGGTCAAGGACCTCATCCTCTGCCTCCACGGTGTAGGAAAATTTGTTTTTATACCGCATGTGCTGGATCATAAGATAGTTGCGCACATGCTCCAGCTCATCCCTGACCGTTATGATGCTCTTTCCCCTGCTGAGGCTGATGCGGAAGAACCTGGCCAGAGCCGTCACTACCCGCACCGCGTCGGTCAGATTCTCATTTTCAATCATCCACACAATGATGTCCAGGGTATTATATAGGAAGTGGGGATTAATCTGCGCCTGAAGGGTGTCAAACTCGCTCTTGCGCTTGGATTCATGCTCCGCCACAATATCGTCCATAAGCCGCCGTATCTGCCGTGCCATGTTCTGTATGGAATTGCCCAGATGCTGTATCTCGTAGGAGCCGCCGCTTCTGACCTCAGTCTCCAGATTGCCTGCCTCAATTTCATTGACGGATTTCTCCAGCTCCTTGATGGGGTCTGTTATCCTGGAGGAAATATAGGAATTGATGATGGTCATGATAAAAAGCACAAAGGCAATCATAAAAATCACCAGGAGCTTTGTCTTTATATTGTTGAGGGACACGCCGTCAAGGGGCGTCACCCCCACCACCTTCCAGCCTGTATATCCCACGGTCTTAACCGTGACGGTCCGTTCCTCCCCGTCCACAGTCTGACGGTAATTGCCGTCCCTGAGTCCGGATACCTCCAGGTTGTTCTCCCGGACGATTCCTGAATCAATAAGCTGGGCCTGGGGGTGGTATATGATTTCCCCGCTGCTGCTGATTAAGTAGACATAGCCCCCGTTTCCCAGATTCACACCGTCAAAGAGCTGCTCCAGACTGCTGTAGCGTATGTCAATCAGCAGGACTCCCTGGTCCGTGGAGGGTCCCTGGGTTATTTCCACTGCCCTTGACAGGGAAATAACCCACCGGTACTGGTTCTCGCTGCCGTCAAAGATATACTGGACATGGGGCGTGGAGAAATGCATATTCTCTGTTTTCTCCAGGGTGGAGGTAAACCAGTTTTCCCCGGTGACATCCACATTTGTCTTAAGGCGGGCTGCAGGCACGGATTCCAGAAGCTTTCCCTCCTTGGACAAAAGGGCAATATTTTCCACATTGTCCTTGTTGTTGTCATAGAGAAGGGTCATCTCGCTTCCGATGGAGCCGCTGGCCAAATCCGCGTTCTTGATAACCCCATAGTACAGGGAATCGGACAGCTTCATCACGATCCGCAGGTAATCCTCCATGGACCTGGTGATCTGATTAATCAGAATCTGGTTCTCCTCCCGGATGGTGGCGGACATCTGGCCCGACAGCCTGGAATACAGGGAGATGCCTATGAATATACTGGCGGCCAGGGCCGTCAGAGTAAAGTAGATGAATATGATGTAGCGTATGCTGGCCTTCTGCAGCTTAATCCTCTGCTTCTCAAACAACATGTCCCCTTCTCCTTTACGCTGCCTGCCGCGTTTATGCGATACGCGGCCCAGCAGTCCTTTTATATCTATTTTACCCCTCTGAACTTGGTGGGCGAGACCCCGAAACGCTTCTTGAATACATAGCTGAAATAATTCTGCTCCTGATATCCCACCTTGGCCGCTATGACATAGGTCTTGTCATCGGTCTTGTTGAGAAGCTCCACCGCCTTGTCCAGACGGACCTGGGTCAGGTAGGCGGTATATGCCTGTCCTGTCTCCTTCTTGAACATGGTGGAGAAATAGGCCGGGCTCATGTGCAGCTGGCGACATATTTTCTCCACGGATAAATCCGGGTCCTGGTAATTGTCCATAATATATTCCTTGGCCTTCTGGATGACCTGCTTCATGGTATTATCCCGCTCCCGGTTCATGGCCTGGTTCATCCTGAGGGCGGCGGAGAGAAGCCAGTGGGCAAAGTCCTCCTTTTTCATCATCCTGGGGATGACGGCAAAGGTATCTCCCTGCTCCTCCCCTTCCTCCGTCAGCTGTTCCAGGTCCAGGTCATACTGCTGAATCAGCTGGACAATGGAGCTGGACACGCTGAGCATATATGCCTGGCACTGCCTGAAATGCACCTTTGCATCGCTCATTTTATCCATGACCGCCTGTACCGCTTCCTCTATCTTCTCCCTGGGACCGAACTTGATGGCCGCAATAAGCTCCGCTTCGTCCTTGCTGTCAAAGCTCAGCTTACCCCCGCTTACAGGCTCCACGTCATTGATATAGATGGTGCTTCCCGCTCCCACAATGGCCTTATAGCCAAGGGCGTCCACGGCCGCCTTATAGGATCCGCTGATCTCCCCCAGGTCCTGGCAGCTGTGGCCGATGCCAATGGTAATCGGCACCTCCAGAATCTTTTTTGTCTCCTTGCAGATATCCCCCAGCACGTCAATCAGCCCGGTCTGGCTGTTATCCCCGTCAATGGCAGCAATAAGGGCCAGCTCAGACCAGGAGGTCCTGGAGGAAGTGAATACGGAAGAACGGCAATAGTTCCCCAGCTTCTCCTCCACGATCTGCATGACGGAAATGGGAATCAGGTCCCTCTCCTTGTGGAGAGGCAGCATATTCCCTTCCCGGATCTCCTCCGGCTCTATGTCAATGGCCGCAGCCACCCATTTCTTGGCCCCTGCCAGCGGGATATCATACTCAGCCAGCTTTTCCTTAAGAAGATTTCCGGGCACAGTGCTTCCCACCAGCTCGTTTAAAAACTGGTCCCTGAGAATGGGAAGACTGCGTATATAATTTTCACGCAGCAGGCTTACATTCCTTTTCTGTTCAATCTCATCGTCCAGGTTGGATTTGATACGCTTTAAAATGGCAGTCAGCTCCTCCACATTCACAGGCTTCAGGATGTACTCCGTCACATTCAGCTTTATGGCCTGCTTGGCATACTCAAAATCATCGTAGCCTGAAAAAATCACGATTTTCACCGAAGGATATTTCTGCCTCACCCGTTCAGCCAGGGAAAGGCCGTCCATAAAGGGCATTCTGATGTCCGTCAGTATCAGGTCCGGCTCCAGGGCCTCCACTTTCTCCAGGGCTTCCTCCCCGTTTTCCGCATCCCCAACCACGCAGAAACCGGCTCCCGTCCAGTCAATCTTCCTGATGATACTCTGCCTGACCTCTTCCTCGTCGTCCACCAGTATGATACGGTATAAATCCATAAGTATATTCCTTCTTTCCTGCTTAAATATTATGTCCCGGGATTCCACCCGTCTGTTCCGCCTAAGACCTGTTCCATGGTGTAGTCCTGTATCTGATCACGGGTAAGCATAAAAACCCAGTCCGGCCTGGATGTACCCCGGTCCCTTGTACCCTGGTCCGCTGCATCCTGTCCCGCCGCATCCTGTCCCGCCGCATACCGGTCCGCTGCATCCTGTCCTCCCGCCCCCGGTCCATAGCTTGCGTATTCCCCGTAAAACAGGGTGGATCGCGCATTCTTTTTATCCCAGTCATGCCACCCCTCACGGCATATGTGGGGTCCCAGATAGCAGTCAATGAGCACGGTCCTGGCGTAATCCCTCCAGGGCCTGCCCAGATAGACGCTTTCACGGGAGCTGTTGCCTGTAAACCGGCAGTTTCGGAACACATACCCGTATTTCTGGCCTTTGGGGGTGGACGCGGCGGTCACATACCCCTTTTTCTCTGTATTCCTGCCGGCAGAATACAGCTCACACCTGTCAAAATAGGCTGTGGCACTGCCAAATATAAAATCTATGTCCCCCCGGATAAAACAGTCCTGGTAGCAGTGGCGTCCGTTTATCCTGGGCGAAAACTGTTTTGGTCCGATGAATCCGTTCTTTTGTATCTCCTTCGGAGGTAGGGGGCCTGTAAAGAGTGTGTCCTGGCCTCCCAGCAGCCTGCATCCCTTAAGCAGAATCCGGTCCCCGTCCGCATACAGGGCCAGTGCCTGTCCCACTGCTTCCCCCGGACCGGCGCTGTTTTCAATGGTCAGGTTCCTCGCGGTAAAATCGTGGGTGTCAACCAGCACGCTGTAGGTGCGGAAGGTCCCCCGCTTACTGCCGTCCTCCATAGCCATCCCGGCAGACAGTCCCCAGGTAATGACGGTGCTGCCGGCTGACTGGCCCTCCAGTGTAATCCACGGCCTTGTAATTTCCAGCCGTTCCCTGTACACGCCCTCTTTTATGAAAATGCAGGCCGGCGGTCCGTCCTTGTCTCCCAGGGCCGCCAGGGCCGCGCCTACCGTATCATAGTCACCGCTGCCGTCCTGGGCAACGGTCAGGCGGACGGCCTGCTTTCCCTCCCGCTCATCCTGTCCATCTGGTTCTGTCATTTACAAGCCTCCTTATTTCCGGAGTATAGCTGAATGCTCCAGAAAATTTATCACAAGTTTTATCACAAGTATACCTCAAATGCAGGGAATTGTCATCCCGGTGCTAAAGTGAATATTCACCGGAAAGCCTTTCCCTGCATGCTTATAGTTTCTCATAAGTATAAATAATATATCAATCATATTGTCCTGTACTACTAATATATGTTATGATAAGTCCGTAACCGGCAGACAGAGCCGCAATCAACCGTGAAGGCATAAAACAAACACATAGATAAAAGAGGTATGACATATGGGCGGAATATTTGGTGTTGCATCAAAAAACAGCTGTACCCTGGACTTGTTTTTCGGAGTGGACTATCACTCCCATCTGGGGACAAAGAGAGGCGGAATGGCCGTATACGGCAGCCAGGGCTTTACAAGGTCCATCCACAATATAGAAAATACCCCCTTCCGTACGAAATTTGACGGGGATTTGGACGAGCTGGAGGGAACATTGGGAATCGGATGTATTTCCGACAACGAACCCCAGCCCCTTCTGATTCAGTCCCACCTGGGCAGCTTTGCCATAACCACTGTGGGAAAAATCAACAACGAGGCCGAGCTGGTGGCCTCGGCCTATGAAAACGGCCACATCCATTTCATGGAAATGAGCCACGGGCGCATCAACGCAACGGAGCTGGTGGCTGCCCTTATCAACCAGAAATCCACCTTGGTGGAGGGCATTCTATATGCCCAGGAAAAAATAGAGGGCTCCATGTCCATCCTGCTGCTGACTCCGGAAGGAATCTATGCGTCCAGGGATAAATTCGGAAGAACCCCCATTGTCATCGGGCACAAGGACGACGCCTACTGCGCCTCCTTTGAAAGCTTTGCTTACATCAATCTGGGATATACGGACTACAAAGAACTTGGGCCCGGCGAGATCGTATATATGACGCCTGAAAGCGTGGAGACGGTCAGCCCTCCCAGGGAAGAAATGAAGATATGCTCTTTCCTGTGGGTATACTACGGCTATCCCACATCCAGCTATGAGGGCATCAATGTGGAGAGCATGCGCTATGAGTGCGGAAAGCTGCTGGCAAAGAGGGATGAGGCGCAGCCCGAAGTGGTTGCGGGCGTTCCCGACTCAGGCATCGCACACGCCATCGGGTATGCCAATGAATCCGGCATTCCATTTGCCCGTCCCTTTATCAAGTACACTCCCACCTGGCCCCGGTCCTTCATGCCCCAGAACCAGGGCCAGAGAAACCTGATCGCCCGCATGAAGCTGATTCCTGTGGACGCGCTGATCCGCGGCAAAAAGCTGCTGCTCATCGACGACTCCATTGTGCGGGGCACACAGCTGGGTGAGACAACGGAATTCCTGTACCAGAGCGGTGCAAAGGAAGTGCACATACGTCCGGCCTGCCCTCCCCTTATGTTCGGATGCCCCTATCTTAACTTTTCCCGTTCCACCTCAGAGCTGGATCTGATTACCAGACGCATTATCCGGGACAGGGAGGGAGATAATGTGTCCCGGGACGTGTTAAACACTTACACGGACCCGGACAGCGCCAATTACAAAGAGATGATTGAGGAAATCCGCAAGCGCCTGGGATTCACCACCCTTCGTTACCACAGGCTGGATGACCTGGTGAAGTCCATCGGCATCTCCCCCTGCAAGCTCTGCACCTACTGCTGGAGCGGCCGGAAATAGACCGGAGCGTGCCGGAAGCCTGCCTTTTTCCACACTTTACACAGGAATCTGGTATAACAGCGCGTTACAGATGGCGGCGGCAACATTGCTGCCGCCTTTTCTTCCCCTTGCCACAATATACGGCGTATCCTTCAGAGTCAGAATCAGTTCCTTGGACTGGACCACATTCACGAATCCCACCGGCACGCCGATGACAAGGGCCGGGGAGACCAGTCCTTCTTCTATAAGCTCATAAATGCGGACCAGGGCCGTGGGCGCATTGCCTACGGCAAAAATCAGCGGACGCCCCTGCAGCCCGTAGAGCCTGGCCGCCTTCTCCATGCTGGCCACAGCTCTGGTGGTGCCCTGTTCCTTTGCCTGCAGGGCCACATCCTCATCTGCCATAAAACAGAAGGCTTCCCCGCCCAGGGCGGACAGCCTTTTTTTATTGATCCCGGACAGCCCCATATTGGTATCCGTGACAATAACAGCGCCGGCTTTTAAAGCCTCTGTGCCCTTTTTTACAGCCTGGCCGGAAAATACCAGGTTTTGTGCATAATCAAAATCCGCCGTGGTGTGGATGGCCCTCTTGATGACCATTTCATTTTCAGGCTCCAGATGTATGCCCTGTAAGGACAGTTCCTCCTGTATGATCTCAAAACTGCGCCTTTCAATATCTCCCGGCAGTACCTGTTCCAACTGTATATCCGTCATCCGGCTTCTCCTCTCCTTTTCCCTTTCGGCTGATGCCCATTTTTCCTTTTTGGCTGATGTCCATGATTCTGTACACGGCAGCCATGTCCAGATTCTCCCTGAGCTCTTCTGCGAGCTTGTCATACTGCTGCTGCCTGTACGTGCGGTAATCCATATCCGCAGCCTGTTCCAGGCACAGGCCCTTTGCCGCGGCCAGGGCCTCTGCCACTGCCCCGGCTATTCCCGGGCTGTCAAAGATTCCGTGGACATAGGTGCCGTAGATATTTCCCCTGTTCCACCCGTCCATCCTGGCCTGTCTGGATGAAAGCCTGTCCTTTCCCGTTTCCATCACATAGTCCATGGGGCGGCATATTTCCGGTTCCCTGCGCCAGGAAACGATTCTGGCCGTGTCCGCGGCCCCCTCTTCCCGGTCAATGTACGTGCGGCCCATATGGATTTCATATCCCTCAATGGATTTTCCCGACAACCCGCCAAGGCAGCCGTCCAGCTGGCCGAACGCGCCTTCCACCTGGGTCCTTATCTTTTCTTCTTCAAACTCCGTCTTAAGGGGAAGAAGGCCCATTCCGGATGTCCGTGACGGAAGGTCTGACTCCACCCCTTTTTCGTCCACCAGCACCTCTCCCATCATCTGGTAGCCGCCGCAGATTCCCCATACAGGCACCCGGCGGTCAGCCAGCTTAAGGATTGCCGCCTCCAGACCGTTCTGGCGCATCCACAGCAGGTCATGGATGGTATTCTTGGTGCCGGGAAGGATAACCATGTCGGGGGGTCCAAGGTCACAAGCCCTTGTCACATAGCGCAGGGATACTCCGGGGATTCCTGAAAACACATTAAAATCCGTAAAATTGGAGATACGCGGAAAGCGGATCACCGCCAAATCCACCGCGGCAGGTGCTTTGCCTTTTCCTGTCTCCAGGCGGCTGCTCAGGCTGTCCTCATCCTCGATATCCACATCCATATAGGGTACCACCCCCACCACCGGTATGCCGCACAGATCCTCCAGCATGGAAATCCCGGGCTCCAGTATGGACCTGTCGCCTCTGAATTTGTTGATGATCAAGCCCTTTATACGCTTCCTCTCCTCCTCTGTCAGCAGGGCCACCGTACCGTAGAGCTGGGCAAAGACACCGCCTCTGTCAATGTCCCCCACCAGAAGCACCGGGGCGTCCGCCATGTCCGCCATGCCCATGTTCACGATATCATCGGATTTCAGGTTAATCTCGGCCGGGCTTCCGGCGCCCTCTATGACAATGACATCGTACTGCTCCTCCAGCCGCCGGTAGGAGGCCATAATATCCGGCACCAGGGATTTCTTACAGGCAAAATAATCCCTGGCCTTCATATTGCCCCTGGAAACTCCATGGACAATAACCTGGCTACCCACATCCGTGGTGGGTTTTAACAGAATGGGATTCATGTCCGCACTGGGCACAATTCCCGCCGCCTCCGCCTGTACGGCCTGGGCCCGTCCCATCTCCAGCCCTTCCGGAGTTATGTAGGAATTAAGGGCCATGTTCTGGGATTTAAAAGGCGCTGTCCTGTAGCCGTCCTGATGAAAGATGCGGCACAGTCCGGCTGCCAGGATACTCTTTCCCGCATTGGACATGGTTCCCTGAATCATGATTGATTTTGTATGTTGGGACATGATTTCCTCCTCTCAAGCACCCGGGCCATTTCCCGGATGAGCTGTTCATTGTCCTGTCTCAGCTTAACACAGATACGGTAAAAGGATGAGTCCAGCCCCGGATAATTGGCACAGCTGCGGATCAGGATGCGCCGGCCCAGCAGCTCCTGGTAAAGCCGGCCTTTTTCCAGGATACCATCCTCTTCCCGGTCCCGAAAGAACAGATAATTGGCCTGGGATGGATATACCTGAAAGCCCAGGTCATGGAGGGCTGCAGAAAGCCTCTCCCGCTCCCCTTTAAGCACCGCTCTGGTGCGCTCCGCAAAATCCGTCTCTCCAAGGGCCGCCACGCCGGCGCACTGGGCCGGGCCGGACACGGACCAGGGCTGGCGTACTGCCTGAAGCCGTTCCAGAAGGCCGCTGTCGCTGCAAAGGCCGTAGCCCAGCCGCAGCCCGGCCATGGCATACAGCTTTGTAAATGCCTTAAGGACAAACAGATGCGTAAACCGGGCCAGGTCAGGTATGACGGAATATGATTCTGAATTATCCAGAAAATCGCAGAAGCATTCATCCACTGCCAGGTAAGCCCCCAGGCGTTCACACGTATCTGCCAGCTGCTCCACCTCTTCCTTTTTAACGGGTATTCCTGTGGGATTGTTGGGATTGCACAGAAACACCACATCGTAGGGCCGCCCCCTCTCTGCCGCCTCCTGGACACAGCCGCACATTCCTGCCGCGTCCAGGGCAAAATCCCCGTCCTCCCTGAGATAATAATAGTCGGTCCTGCATCCCACCGACCTCAATGCCTGCTCATACTCGGAAAAGGCGGGAGCTGTCACCAGCCCGCGTACAGGACGCAGCGCAGCTGCCAGTCCGAAGATCAAATCAGCTGCCCCGTTGCCGCAGATAATCCATTTATCCTCCACCCCATGATGCTTTCCCAGGGCCTGTCTCAGCCTTTCACACCGGCTGTCCGGGTACAGGCTGCATACCTCCCTCTCCAGGCAGTCCCTCAGAGCCTGCCTGACCGCCTCCGGCATGCCAAGGGGATTGATATTGGCAGAATAATCCATCTGTATGTCCTGGCTGTATATATCACCGCCGTGTTGATATTCCATAATAACCTCCATCTATCTTTTTTACAGCTATCCTTTTCTACCCCCGCCGGCTGATACCGCAAAACCAGAATGATATCACAAAACCATAATAAGCACAGCCAGTCCAAGGACCATCAGCCCCTCCGCGAAAAACATGAGATGGTTGGCACATCTTATGTCCGCCGGTTCGATTTTCCTGTCATCATCCCCGATATAGGGCTTTTTATGAAGAGTTCCGAAGTACCAGGCGTCACCGGCCAGTCGAAGATGAAGGGCGCCTGCACAGGCAGCCTCGCCGTGGGCGGAATTAGGGCTGGCATGGCGTTTCCTGTCCCGAAGGAACACCTTAAAGGCATGAGCCCCGTCCATGCCCGGCAGAACCCATGCCCCCAGAACCATTAGGATTCCGGTCAGCCTGGCCGGCGCCAGATTAAGCAGGTCGTCCAGCCTGGCGGCACAGCGGCCGAAGTACATGTATCTGTCATTTTTGTATCCCACCATGGAATCCATGGTATTGACGGCCTTGTACAGCATACCTCCTGCCGGACCCAGAAAAGCCATGAACAAAAAGGGGGCAATGACACCGTCAGAGGCATTTTCAGCCACAGTCTCCACGGCTGCCCTGGCGATTCCGCCCTCATCCAGCGCTGCGGTATCCCTTCCCACAATCATGGATACATTATATCTGGCCTCCTCGGTGCGGCCTTCCTCCAGACTGCGGCACACCTTCATGCTCTCTGTATACAGTCCCCTGGCTGCCAGCATGAGACTGCACAGAAATCCCTCTGCCGGCAGAAGCAATGCCCAGGCCCGGTCCAGGCACAGTTGCTCCGCCCAGTGAACGGCTGCCCACGGAACACACCACCATATGATGCACATGGAGACGGTGAGGATGGCCCCTGCCCGGAACTGGCCTTTCTTTCCCATGCCCCCGCTCCGTTGTCTGAGCCGCGATTCCATTCCGGCAATCATGGTTCCCATAAGGCGCACCGGATGGGGGAGCCATAAAGGATCTCCTATTATCCAGTCAATCACGCAGCCAGCCAGCAGGGCCGCACCGTGAAATTTCCATATATCCAGCCACGTAATATCCATGTCTACCTACCTCGTCATTTAATCCGCATCCCTGCGCCGCAGCACACCCGCCACACTTCCTCTGCTTCCCCGGCAATCCGGCAGCAGAGCCGCCCCGTCTCCTCCCGGTACAGACGCTCAAAGGCCTCTGCTGGCACGATGCCGCAGCCTATCTCGTCTGTCACCAAAACACGGTTCTTGGGTCCGGCCAGCAGCTCCTCCAGAAGCTGTTCAAGAATCTGGTCCGTGGAAAGTCCCTTCCGTTCTCTGCAGGAAGGGCCTGCACTTCCCTCCATTACCCGCCTGACAAAGAGCTGGAAATCACGGCAGAACCTGCCGTCCATAAATTCCTCCCAGGAGGCCTTTTCGCCCTCTGTCCAGACAAATCCGTCTGCATCCTGTTCCCCCAGGTACTGTCTGACAAACTCCCTCTTGCCCTGGGAGCTTCCTCCTGTCACCAAGATCATTCCTACATTCCTCCCATTAGGCCTGCTTTTAAAAGAACCGCGGCTGCCGCCAGACCGGCCAGTTCACAAACCTGCAAAAAACATCCGGCCAAATCCCCGGTCACCCCGCCGAACTGTTTCACAGACATCCTGTAATACCATATAAACACAGCCAGGTGGGTCATAAGCAGGACTCCTGCCGCCGTCCCTGCCCCCCGGCAGCCCATCTTAACGGCTGCCGCGCCTGCTCCCAGACAAATAAGCATCCACAGAAGCAGCACCAGGGAATCCGCCTTTTTTTTGGCTGCCCCGCCAAATCCGGCTGCCAGTCCCTTCTTCTTGGCCTGGGGAAAGGTGACCACGGAGAGGCCGCTGAAGGCCCGCTCCATCACAAACACAAGACAGGGAACCGCGTAAAGAAAATATCTGTCCCCCCTGTCCTCCCTCAGGACAAGAGACAGGTATTCATGGAAAACGCCCAGATAGAGCATCATGTAAACGCCGAAGGAAATCACCGCAAAGGCTCCCAGATGGGGGTCTTTTAAAATTTCCAGCTTTCTGCTTCTGTCGCCATAGGAATGAATGGCATCCATGGTATCCAGAAAACCGTCCATGTGAATCCCTCCGGTTACCAGCAGGGGAATGGCTGCCCCTGTGAGAGCCGCAGCACCCACGGACAGATTCAGCACATCCAGGGCAAGATGGAGCCAAAGGCCCAGGGCCGCTCCCTGGACAATCCCCACCAGAGGAAAAAAGCACATGACATAGCGCATGCGTTCTTCGGTCCACTCCACGTTAGGCATGGGTATCTTAGAATACATGGAAATTGCTATGATGCAGGAATAAAGTCCGTTCATTCTCCCTGACACTCCCTTCTTATAAAGTCAGACCCGATTGCTGCCAGCCCCAGGGCGGAGGGCTTTAAGAGCACGGGAATGCCATAAACCACCTCCACCACCCGGTCAGCGGCAGATGCCAGCTTCTGATTCAGGCAGCCCATGAGACGGATATACTCCATTGTCTCAGGTTCGTAACAGATTCCATCCCGATCCACTTCATTGGTGACAATCACCATATCCTGAACCTGTCCGGCCAGGGAAATGATGTCCTCTGCAATCTTATGGGACAGGCGTTGAATCGGACCGCCCTGCTGCTCTCCTGCTTCCGTTTTCCCTGTCCCTTCTTTCTGCGTTCCCTCTTCTTTCCCTGTCCCCTTCTCCTTAAACATCTCATTGGCCGCCAGGTTGGATACGCACTCCAGCAAAAGGGCACGGCCGGTCCGGGATGAGGGGCTTAAACCAGTCTCATACTCTCCCACCATCACCGCTCCCACATTCCGGGGCTTTTCTATGGTGATAAACCCCTTTCCCCTTCGGAGCATACGGTGGCGATCCACCTTGTCCCTTCCCTCTTTTCCATATGCAATCATGGTAGCCACATAAAAACGGCGGGAACAGGGTGAGTCCAGAATAAGCCCTTCCGCGTATTCTGATTTTCCGCTGCCGCTGCCGCCTGTCACCAGAGTAATCATTCCAGTCTCCTATCATCGTGTCGTCATGTGTATCCGGGCCGCACGCTTCCCAATTACACCAGATGCTCATACGCATCCACATGGATGTCATCAAAGCTGCTCATCTGCGTGTACACAGCAGCCGCCATATCTAAAAGTGGGAACAGGGCCGTAGCGCCGGTGCCCTCCCCCAGGCACATTCCCGCAGAAATAGCAGGTTTAAGGCCAAGAGCATCCAGAACCATTGCCCCGGCAGGCTCGGCTGAAACGTGGGAGGCCAGCAGATATCCTTTTACATCCGGGCTGATTCTGACAGCTGCCAGAGCTGCTGCCCCTGTTATAAGCCCGTCCAGCACCACCGGCAGGCCGCAGGCCGCGCATCCGATGTAAAATCCGGTCAGAGCCGCTAAATCCAGTCCGCCCACTTTGGACAGCGCGTCCACCGGATCCTCTCCGGACGGCTTTCGGATGCGGATGCCTTCCCTTATGACCTGTACCTTGCGGTTGTAACCGGCAGTGGTCAGACCTGCCCCCCGGCCCGTCACCAGTTCCGGGTCCATATTAAGAAGCACGGAAAGCAGGGCGCTGCTGGTAGTGGTATTGCCGATTCCCATTTCCCCGGAGCCGGCCAGCACATAGCCTCTTTCCTTCAGTTCCACAGCCATATCCGCACCTGCCTCCATGGCCTTCACCGTCTCCTCCCTGGTCATGGCAGGTTCCTCCAGGAAATCCTTTGTCCCATATGCCACTTTCCGGTTCACCACACCGGGAACCGCGTCGCGGCAGGCCATACCCACATCCACAGGAATCACGTCGGCCCCTGCCTGGCGGGCCATAAGGCAGACACATGAATTTCCCCGGGCCATGTTTCCTGCCACAATGGCGGTGACCTCCTGTCCTGTCTGGGTCACCCCTTCCTTTACAACACCATTGTCCCCACACATAACCACAATAGCCCTGGGACGCAGACTGACTGCCAGGCTGCCGGAAGCAGCGGCTATGCGTATGATATCCTCCTCCAGGACTCCCAGGCTTCCCAAAGGCTTGGCCACCTGGTCCCAGCGCTGCTTTGCCTGCTGCCTGAGTGCCTGGCTGGCCGGCTTAATGCTTTTCATCGCTTCCTTCAATGTCATTGCTCATGTTCCTCTCCGTCATGTTCTTGTCCGTCATACTCCCCGCCATGGCCCTGTCCGTATTCCACGCACTGTCCGGCAAACCGCCGGACCAGTCCGGGGCAGGAGGGATAATAGAGGTGTGGAAAACCTGCCATCACCTGTTTTTCTGTTCTCATACAGGGCCAGCTGCGGCCGCCCTTTGGCTTGACAGCCGTCATACAAAATTCATCCTCCCCGCAATCGCAGTCCCAGTAATGAAATTCATGGCCTTTTATCTCCTCCCCTTCCTGTAGATAGGGAAGGCAGCGGTTGGGCTCCAGGGTTATGTATCCAAACCTGCCGGTTTTCCCGGCCCTGTATCCGCGGCCCTTCAAAACCCCTGCCATGGGATAAACCATTCCGTCGGCTCCCTCCAGACTGTCCAGCAGATAGAGGTATCCCCCGCACTCTGCCAGTATGGGCATTCCGGACGCGGCAGCCGCAGCCACTGAATCCCGCATGGTCCTGTTGGCCGCCAGGGCCTCCCCGTGGTTTTCAGGATAACCGCCCCCCAAAATCAGCCCGTCCAGTCCCTCCGGCAGCTGCTTCTGATGGAGCGGACTAAAGTACACAAGCCTGGCCCCAGCCTGTTCCATGGCCTTCAGGTTGTCCTCATAATAAAAACAGAATGCCTCATCCCTGGCAATCCCCAGACGAAAATGCGGTATGTTTTCCGGCTCGTTTCCCGGCTTGTTTCCCAGCTCGTTTCCCGGCTTAATTCCCGCTGCATTCCCCGTCTCCTGCCCGGCTCCTGCTTCTTCCCGGACCGGTACCACCCAGTCCCGTCCGCCTGCGTCAGCAGCAATCTTCAATAACGGTTCCCACTCCAAAGTGTCATCCATCCGGTCCGCCAGCTGTTCCAGCTGCTGCCTGATTCCATCTATCTCATCCGGCAGCACCAGTCCCAGATGGCGGCTTCCCACCTGAAGGAAGTTCAGTTCAGGCAAATATCCTATGACCGGAACCTGAAACCGTTCCTCCACCATAGGTTTTATACGGTTATATATCATAGGGGACATGCGGTTGAAAAAGATGCCCCCTATGTTATTATTTTCATCACGGTTCCCGAGGCAGCCTGAGGTTCCGTAAATATGCCTGTGTAATTCGTGAGCTTTTTTCTCATGATATTTTTCCGCATTTTTCCCGCATTGGCTCTTATTACACTGGCTCTTACTGCATTCTCCGTCTTTTGCGCCAGCCGCACATTCCGCATCACAGCCCGCTTTGCTGTGAGTTTTTTTCTCGCCATCAAGCAATGCCGTATCATATTCCAAAAATCCCTGAATCAATGCCATCAGAGATACGCTGGCTCCTCTTCCATCCACCACCAGAATCGCCGGCAGACCGAGAATCCTTCCAATCTCAAAGGAGCTCCCCTGTACAGACACGCCCCCCAGGCCGTCAAAATATCCCATGACCCCTTCCGCCACCACAAAATGGTGTTCCATGCTCCGGGACAGTTTCTGTCTCATATGTGTTCCGGTCTCAAAAAAGCTGTCCAGGTTTCCATTTTCCACTCCCAGAACCCTACGGTGGAACAGGCCGTCAATGTAGTCCGGTCCGCACTTAAACGCAGCCGGATTATATCCCTTCCTTTTAAGAAGGGTCAGCAGGCCGCAGGTTACCATTGTCTTCCCGCTGCCGCTTCCCGGAGCCGCTATCATAACTCCTGCCATTGTATCTCTCCCTCATCGTCTTTTGGGTCCTGCATAACCGCCACATACACCGGGTTCTGCGCTTTTGGCATATGGTAGCTTCCCACCGTATCCACAGGAGCTGCCCATACCTGGGTTATCTCTCCTGTGGCAAATCCGAATTCCTTCATGCATGCCAGAATCTCACCCACAGTCTCCAGTGTAATGGCGTTAGCCACAATTCTCACATGGGGATTGGCGTCAAGGAGAGCTGCCACGATTTCACGCATGTGACCTCCGCTTCCTCCGATGAATGCGTGGGTGGGAGGCTCCAGCCCCTTCATAGCCTCAGGCGCCTCGCCTTCCACAATGTGAAATCCCATCCAGCTTCCATGGAACTTCTGGCAGTTGGATTCAATCAGCTGCAGGGCTTCCCGGTTCCGCTCAATGGCATACACCTGGCCGCTGCCGCCCCACCTGCGTATCTCCATACCCATCTCCACCGCCACGGAGCCGGTGCCGGCCCCGATATCATAACACACGGCCTGAGAGCCGATACACAGCTTATCCAGTGATATCCTCCGCACCTCCTTTTTTGTCATAGGCACCTGGCCCCTGATAAAGTCCTCATCCCGGGGACCGGACTGAGGATAAAGCTGTCCTTCCGCCGCCTCTGTATTCTCCACCAAAACACAAGCCAGGCTGCCAAAGGGAAGGCGCTCATCCTCCATCAGAAGCTCGGCAGGAGTCATCTCCCAGGCAATGCGTTCGTCCTCGTATGAAAAATTTTCTCCTGCCCATAAAGTCACGCCGCTCATTCCGCTGCTGACCAGCTGACGGCACAAATCCGGCACGCTGCCGGCTCCGCCCAGCAGAATAAAGCAGCTCCTGAAGCTGCGGATATAGGCCACCACATCGCAGTCTCTTCCATGGCTGCTGACCGGATGGACATTCTGCCAGCTCTTTCCCAACCTGGCGCAGAAATAGGACAGGCTGGACACGCCCGGAACAAATTCCACATCCCATCCCTCCCGCAAAAATGCCTTGGCCGCCGCCTCAGCCCCGCTGTAAAAGCCCGTATCTCCTGACAGCACCAGGGCTGCCTCATCCCACCGGAAGCTGCCCAGCCACTGTACCATCTCACTGGGCTTGTAGGCTGAAAATACCCGCTTCTTATCGGTATAGGCGCTGACGCTGTCCAGCATCCGGTCCGCCCCCATCACCACCTGGGCCGCCTCCAGGCAATCCATTGCCCGGCCCGTCAGCTGGTCCTCGCCCCCCATTCCTATGCCCACCAGATATACAATTGGCCTTAAATCATCCATATATGCTTCCTTTCCTTTCATGGTCCATCCACTCCTTTAGCTGTCCCTTTATCTCATCCAGGGATATGCCTTCCCCGCTGCCCGGCCGGTCAATCACCACTGCCGCTGCCCCGGCCCTGTGGGCTGCCTTTATCTTTTCCGGAAATCCTCCGGCTGCGCCCCCATCCTTGGTAACCAGATAAGCACATCCGTATTCCCTGAGCTGTGCCAGATTCATTTCCTCTGAAAACGGTCCCTGCATGGCGATAATATGGCGGCCCTCAAAGCCCAGACTCCTGCACTGGGCCACGGCCTCCGCCGAGGGCAGGATCCTGGCATAAATTCTCTGCCCATAATCCCTTATCCTTGTATACGTAGCCAGCTCCTTACTGCCTGTGGTCACCAGAATATTTCCCTTCACAGAGGACAGCCATGTGACTGCCGCCTCCACATCAGGCATATGGATGATTCCCGGCCGGCTGTCCCCGGCCCCCGGCTCACGCAGGCACCTTAAAAGCCGCAGGCCCTTTCGTTTGGAACAGGCCATTTTTATGTTGTGGGTTACTTCCGCCGCATATGGATGAGTGGCGTCAATAACCAGTTCCGGCCGCAGCTCATCAAACATCTGCTCCATTTCCGTGACATCCAGGCGCCCCTGGCGTATCTCCATGCATCCGGTCCGGTCCGGCCTGCATATATCCTCCAGCAAATCCCTTCCGTATCCGGTAGCCACGCAGATTACAAAGGGCCGGTCAAGCTCCTGAAGATATTCAGCCAGCTGCCTCCCCTCCGTGGTTCCGGCAAACAGTATGACACTTTTCTTATTTTCCTTCATACCTGTAACCTCTGGGCGTTACCATATAGGAGCCAATCTGCATGGAACGGGAGTTGCCGATATAAACCGTGGTAAACATGTCCACCCGGCGATCCTTCAGTTTCTCCAGGGTAAGGACCTCCGTCTCTTCCCCTTCCCTGCCAATGTTCACAGCCAGCCCGCACACGGTATCCCCTTTTCTGTACTTAAGAATCCTGGTGCACGCCTGACGGAAAAAGTCGGGCCGTCCCTTGCTGGCCGGATTGTAAAGGCATATGACAAAGTCAGACTTGGCTGCTGCCTCTACCCGATTCCATATATCTTCCAGGGGCGTGAGCCGGTCGCTTAAGCTGATGACAGCAAAATCGTGCATCAGCGGGGCTCCCAGAACAGCTGCCCCTGCGCAGGCAGCCGTAATTCCCGGCACTATCCTGACTTTGACGCCGGGATACTGCTGAGCCAGCTCCAGTATAAGGCCCGCCATTCCATAGACCCCCGCGTCCCCGCTGCAAATCATAGCTGTGTTCTTTCCCTCCATGCAGCATTCAAACGCCTTCCGGCACCGTTCCTCTTCCCTGGTCATGGCAGTGGTCAGAAACTCCTTCTGGGGGAACAATCCCCTTACCAGGTCCACATAAACCGTATAACCGGCTATGACCTGGCACCGGCCCATCACTTCCAGCGCCTGTCCTGTCATCTGCTTTTTTTCTCCGGGTCCCATTCCCACCACATAGAGTGTCCCCGGCTCCAGTTTCTCCGGGACGTCTTCCCGGCCGGCCCGAAATCCGGTTGTAAAGGCAGGATCGTAAAGCTTTGAGCGCTCATAGCCGGTCTGGGCCACCGTATTTCCCACCACAATAAGGGCGGTCTTATGGATGCCCTCCCTGTCTGCTGTCTCCTTTAAGGTGGCTACCGTACACCGGACCGTCTTCTCATCCGGCCAGGTTGCCTTATATACAATGGCTGCTGGCATATCTCCCGGATATCCGCCCTTCATCAGTTCATCTGACAGCTCTCCCGTCATACCTGCGCTCAGGAATATCACCATGGTGCTGCCGTGGGCAGCAAATTTCCCTATGGATTCACGTTCCGGCACAGGTGTCCTCCCGGCCATTCTGGTTATTACCACACTCTGGCTGATACCGGGCAGGGTATATTCCATCCCAAGAGCTGCGGCGGCTCCGCAGAAAGAGCTGACTCCGGGACATATGTCATATTGTATCCCCCTGGCATCCAGACCGTCCATCTGTTCCCGTATGGCGCCATAGAGGCAGGGATCCCCGGTGTGGAGGCGCACCGTGGTAAGACCGTCCCGTTCCGCCTGTTCCATCACTTCCATGACCTGCTCCAGGTCCATGGAGGCACTGTCATAAATCCTGGCATCCTGCCTGGCCCAGTCCAATAGATCACGGCTGACCAGGGAACCCGCATAGATGACCACATCCGCCTCTGACAAAAGTTTCTGCCCACGGACCGTAATCAAATCAACGGCTCCCGGACCTGCTCCTACTATATGTATCATTTTGCTCCGCCTTTCATCTATTACTTATTCTGTCCGTAAAGTACAATAACATATCATCTGCGCCGGTGGTTGACCCAAGTATCCCGCGCTCATTGGTAAATACAATAACCTCTGCCCTCAGACGTCCGCCGGCCCGCTGTTTCACATGCTGTTCCAGCCGGGCCATCACCCGCTTCATCACCTGCTCACGCAGGCCATCCTCTGTTTCTAATAGGCCCAGCCCCTCGTCCACGGTCACTGCTTCCAGAATCTGTTCCACCATCTCTCTTTTCGCGCCGCAGGCAGCTCCGTGGGCTGCCAGGATTTCCATTCTCCCGTCCGCCCAGGAGGAATGGGTATTCATAATACCGGCTGCCAGCTTGATTAGCTTTCCTCCATGACCTATAAGCAGAATGGACTCAGCCCCTTCTTCCACTGCCATGTCAATGGTACTGCCTATAAAATTACTGCATTTCACGGCCTGTCCAAGGCCCAGGCCAAGTACAGTGCCCACAAAATTCTCACCGTAATTTCCCGGCGTTACCAGAAGGTTCTTCTCCCCATTTCGGATCCTCTGTCTCAGCTCCAGACGGATGGTATCAAGGAGGGCTGTCTCGCTCATGGGCTCCACCATTCCGCTGGTCCCCAGTATGGATATGCCTCCATGGATTCCCAGACGGCTGTTAAAGGTCTTATCCGCCACCTTCAGGGCTTCCGGCACACGGATTTCAATGGAAAGCGCTCCCTTAAAACCAGCTTCCCGGCACACACCGGCCACCTGTTCAAATATCATCTGCCTGGGAACCGGGTTAATGGCAGCTTTTCCCACTTCGCAGCTCAAACCCCACCGGGTTACCCTTCCCACTCCCACTCCTCCGGATAAATTCAGGCTCAATCCGTCTTTCTCATACACATAATCCCCACAGGCATTTCTGTTATCTCCGGCATCTGTGTTATCTCCGGCCTCTCTCGCATCTCCGGCCTCTCTCGCATCTCCGGCGCCGCCGCTGCCCGCGTCCGGCAGCCGGACCTGTGAATACACCATAAGACCGTCCGTCACATCCGGATCGTCACCTGCATCCTTTCTGACACCGCAGCAGACACAGTTCTCCCTTATATCCATTTCCTCCACCTCCAGGTCCAGACGGACTCCCTTTGGCGTTGTCAGGGACACCTGC
>UMGA01000811.1_pt1 | contig 53010 bp, 44 predicted proteins | sample 1965171 | NCBI WGS metagenome assembly UMGA01 (sample SAMEA4836062, study PRJEB28245) | human gut metagenome | biome: gut microbiome; material: fecal sample | place: Denmark | collected 2008 | reverse complement strand
ATCGTCCGCCAGTTCGGCGACGTCATCGGCATCATCGGCGTCTGCTTCAAAAGATGAGGCGACCAGACAAGCGTCCGCAGCGAAGGGCAGCGCCACGACAGCATCCACGAAGGCGACAGAGGCAGCTGGCAGTGCGACGGCGGCAGCACAGAGCAAAAGTACGGCGGAATCCGCGGCAACGCGCGCCGAGACAGCGGCAAAACGGGCAGAGGATATTGCATCCGCCGTGGCGCTTGAGGATGCAAGTACGACGAAAAAGGGGATAGTACAGCTCAGCAGTGCGACCAACAGTACGTCTGAAACGCTGGCGGCAACGCCAAAGGCAGTAAAATCAGCCTATGACAATGCAGAGAAACGTCTGCAGAAAGACCAGAACGGCGCTGATATACCCGATAAGGGACGCTTCCTGAACAACATTAACGCGGTCAGTAAAACAGACTTTGCTGATAAGCGTGGTATGCGTTATGTGCGGGTTAACGCTCCTGCAGGTGCAACATCTGGAAAATATTACCCTGTTGTTGTTATGCGTTCTGCTGGCTCAGTAAGCGAACTGGCATCAAGGGTCATTATCACCACGGCAACGCGAACCGCAGGCGATCCGATGAATAACTGCGAGTTTAACGGATTTGTTATGCCTGGTGGCTGGACTGACAGGGGGCGTTATGCTTATGGAATGTTCTGGCAATATCAAAACAATGAACGAGCCATCCACTCAATAATGATGAGTAATAAGGGCGATGATTTGCGCTCTGTGTTCTATGTTGATGGCGCTGCTTTCCCTGTTTTTGCGTTTATCGAAGATGGCCTGTCAATATCCGCACCTGGTGCTGATCTCGTTGTTAATGATACGACCTATAAGTTTGGGGCAACAAATCCGGCGACTGAATGTATCGCGGCGGACGTTATCCTTGATTTTAAGAGTGGGCGTGGTTTTTATGAGTCTCATTCGTTAATCGTTAACGATAACTTGTCGTGCAAAAAACTTTTTGCCACAGACGAAATTGTAGCGCGTGGTGGTAATCAGATTCGAATGATAGGTGGGGAGTATGGGGCATTATGGCGTAATGATGGCGCTAAAACTTACCTGCTGCTTACCAATCAAGGTGATGTTTATGGTGGCTGGAATACATTAAGACCGTTTGCTATTGATAACGCAACCGGCGAACTGGTTATTGGAACCAAACTGTCCGCAAGTCTGAACGGTAATGCATTAACAGCAACAAAGCTGCAAACGCCAAGACGGGTTTCTGGTGTTGAGTTTGATGGTTCCAGAGATATTACTTTAACCGCCGCGCATGTGGCTGCTTTTGCCAGAAGGGCAACGGATACATATGCCGATGCGGATGGTGGCGTTCCCTGGAATGCCGAATCAGGCGCTTATAATGTCACCCGCTCTGGCGACAGCTATATTCTGGTTAACTTCTATACCGGAGTCGGAAGTTGCCGGACCTTGCAGATGAAGGCGCATTACAGAAATGGTGGTCTGTTCTACCGTTCTTCAAGAGACGGTTATGGTTTTGAGGAAGACTGGGCAGAAGTTTATACCTCGAAAAATCTTCCACCAGAAAGCTACCCAGTCGGCGCACCAATCCCGTGGCCATCAGATACCGTTCCGTTTGGTTATGCCCTGATGCAGGGGCAGACTTTTGACAAATCTGCCTACCCGAAACTTGCTGCCGCTTATCCGTCAGGCGTGATCCCTGATTTGCGTGGCTGGACGATTAAGGGCAAGCCCGCCAGTGGTCGTGCCGTATTGTCTCAGGAACAGGATGGCATTAAATCGCATACCCACAGCGCCAGCGCATCCAGTACGGATTTGGGGACGAAAACCACATCGTCGTTTGATTACGGCACTAAATCCACGAATAACACTGGTGCGCATACCCATAGTTTAAGTGGCAGCACGAATGCAGCTGGTAATCACAGCCATAGAGATGGCCGTCGATTTAACCCCAGTGTTTTTAAAGATACTTATCAATATGGTTATACAAGCTCAGGTCAAAATACCTGGGGTGTACAAGGCTCAGTAGGTATGTCTACGGGGTGGTTAGCGAATACCAGTACAGATGGTAATCATAGCCATTCACTGTCCGGCACAGCAGCATCTGCAGGTGCACACGCGCATACTGTCGGTATTGGTGCTCATACGCACTCCGTTGCGATTGGTTCACATGGACACACCATCACCGTTAACGCTGCTGGTAACGCGGAAAACACCGTCAAAAACATCGCATTTAACTATATTGTGAGGCTTGCATAATGGCATTCAGAATGAGTGAACAACCACGGACCATAAAAATTTATAATCTGCTGGCCGGAACTAATGAATTTATTGGTGACGGTGACGCATATATTCCACCTCATACAGGTCTGCCTGCAAACAGTACCGATATTGCACCGCCAGATATTCCGGCTGGCTTCGTGGCTGTTTTCAACAGTGATGAGTCATCGTGGCATCTCGTTGAAGATCATCGGGGTAAAACGGTTTATGACGTGGCTTCCGGCGACGCGTTATTTATTTCTGAACTCGGTCCGTTACCGGAAAATGTTACCTGGTTATCGCCGGAAGGGGAATATCAGAAGTGGAACGGCACAGCCTGGTTGAAGGATACGGAAGCAGAAAAACTGTTCCGGATCCGGGAGGCGGAAGAAACAAAAAACAACCTGATGCAGGTAGCCAGTGAGCATATTGCGCCACTTCAGGATGCTGTAGATCTGGAAATCGCAACGGAGGAAGAAAACTCATTGCTGGAAGCCTGGAAAAAGTATCGGGTGTTGCTGAACCGTGTTGATACATCAACTGCACCTGATATTGAGTGGCCGGAAGAACCAGACACAATGTAAGCAAAAAAGAAAAACCGCAGACACGACGTATGCAGGACGTGCTGCGGTTTGGCTAGTAAACTTTTGATAGTGCGAGTATTGAATGATTGCCAGTCACGGCGGATTGGTTGAAAAGCTACTCTTTTTCCCCGGAGGACTTACCTGAAGGAAACAGTCCTCTTATTACACCAAGGAAAGCGGCGAAGACGTTAAGTGTTACAGCGGTTGTTATAGCTATGAGGACTTTGTCAGAGAAAATCTGAATACCAATCAGTGAAAACCATCCTTGTGCGAAAAGTAGAATCGCCCATCCATAAAGTGATTTTTTTGCTACCTTATAAGCCTTTTCGGCGAAAATTTCCCGCAACTTACGATAAGATTTCGCATCTTCAACGCTTTGCGGGGTTACATTATCACCGCGAGTGGATACTTCAGATGAAGGAGGCTCATCTTCTGAGCTGGAAATGGGAGCGGCACCTAATCTAGTGCCGCTGGGGATGGAGATTCGTTCAAATTCAGACATTAATGGATATGTTCAGCCATGTCCGTATGAGTGATTGGACCACCGTCAACAGCTCCACGGCTCCAGGCACTACCAGGTGCATGAGTCATATTTGATAATGCTGTTCCTGAATATCCGCCATAGACCTCTATGATTTTATCAATCAGTTTCATGGCGTCAGCATCGTCTTTCTGTATCGTGGGGGTAATACGCTTCCACTCTCCATTTGAGTCAATAATTATGCTAATGGGTTCTTGTATTTCACCAGACCCGTATTTTTTTAGCATGTGATAGAGCGGCGGTATTACTGGGCCAAACTTCCAGCGTGCAAAGAGATCATCAAAAAGAGGTCTGCCATTGCACAGCTTCAAGTGCCAAGATTGTGTATAGAAAAGCAACTTCTGGAGCTTCATGGGAGTCAGCTCAGAAAGTTCACCTTTGTTCGCCTTCTCAATGAAGGCATTAGCAACTGCTGCTGCAGAATAAGCCATAACATGCCCCCTTTTGTTGTGTGGTTTTCTTTCAGATACTGCAACAAGTTTACCGTATTGGTAACCGTTAGTACATATTAATGAGTTTATACTCATCAGTCACTTGTAATCAGATGGCATTTTTTACTAAAGATTAGTTTCTGATAGTAGATTGTAAAAAATCAGACACCTTTTAATGATAAAAGTTCCATGTAGTTGTGTTTTTCATTTTGCAACACTAGATGTAGTTGTTCACAGGTGTTTGGGGCTGCGTTTTATGGTTAACTTTCAACCAGCCACATATCAGCCTCTTCAAACATTTCCTGAACAGTACGACTTATCTGTTCTTTCTCATGTTTGCTCGCGTCAGTGTTGATTGCTGGCAGAATCATCATCGGTTTAACCCGGACCTCAGCATCGGGGAAAATCCGGTGAACCCTCTTGGTAAATTCGCCCAGAATGATATCTTTTGCACCGGGCAGGCCATCAAAATTCCTTTTGTCATAAACGAGTTCCACGAACATTGCTCATTGCTCCTTTACTGGATGGATATGCAGTACTTATGCTGTGTTTTTATCCGGTATTCAAGAGAGGGCGTAAACATGGGCTTTCCTTCACCTGCGGCTGATTATGTTGAAAAAAGGATTTCCCTCGATCAGCAGCTTATCAGCCAGCCATCAGCGACTTACTTCATGCGCGCTGCGCGTTCACATTTCAGGGAAGGGATAATCTAGGGGGCGCTACTTGTTGTGGACGTGTCGCTTTCAGCCTGTGATTGCTCGCTGCTGATATGCGCGATAGATGGGGAATTCAGGATCAAGCTATACCGAACTCAGCTGAAAGCCTAAGGATTGAAGAAAACCCGTATCAGCGGGCTTTCTCCTTTAACTGCCATATCAGGTGGTTATCCTGATGAGGCTATTTGAGATGAATTCAGAGGGCTCGTGTTGGCTGCAGGTTGAGTAGTTGTAACTTTTTTTGTTTTTCTACGTCTACGTTTGCGAGACTGATGGTCGTGTGAGGTCATTCCTAACATTTCCATCACTTCATCTTTAGGAGGATAGCTTATCCCTATATCAACCGGAGGGGCTGAATGACGATGCTTTTCTATGATTGACTTATCATTGTTCCAACGCTTGCATAAGAAAACAATACCTTCAAAAAAACGCTCATCCTTCTTTTGTGCCTCTGACAAAATGAAATATGCTCGTCTTTCTAATCCTTCCAAAAAACCACAAAAGCATTCGCGGAGTAATTTATCATCAAGGTCATTTGCTTTGATACCTTGTGCCAAAAACTCGAAGAAGTTGAGGATATATAGCATCCCGTTTATGCCGTCCACGACCTCTTTTGGAACATTTGCGTTTTGAAATTTAGGGTTATCTGGATCGTCTCTCCATTCACAAAGTTCTTTGGGTATGTGACGATTGCCTCTCCACAGATGAGTAAAGTTACGCAGATTTGTTTGATATTCAGTACATGTTCTGGTGCTTAGCACTACATTGAGGGTATGCTTTCTGCGATCGCTTGCGGCTGAAGTGATGAACTGTATCCACCATCCCATACCTGCTATCGAACCGGCTACGATTATTGATAATGAAGTCTGATAGTTATTGTTGTAGCGAACGACATAGTAGCCGACGATCAACAAGACCCAAACGATTAAACCAAAAAATGGTAGTAATTCGTTAGTATCTGGGAATTTCTTGCTGATCCTATTGATGCAATAGAGCGTGACTGCGGATGAAAATACTAACATTAAACCTGCATCAAAGGCTGGAAAAAACCATTTTGCTGTGGTGATGTTGGTTATCATTAGTGTTCCTCTTGCAAGGGCCATACTAACGAGAACACCGACTAAAACCCCAAGTAGTATTGAGACATTCCGCTTAATCAATCGGTACATTCTGAAATCCCAAAGTAAGTATCAAAAAAAACTCCTCACGAAGAGGAGTTTGTTGAAGCATCAAAAGTGTTAGCCTTCACCGTAACCGATTTCAAAGTTTCTCATGATAGCCTCTCCTTAGTAGTCATACTTATTGTAGTCAAAACAACATAAAAATTGGAATTTAATGCGTGCATACTAACAAGACTTCAATACCCATTTCAAGAGCCACATGTGAAAAATCATATTATGGAGCTTATTTAAAATCGATATGTATCAATTAGTTACATGTTATATTGCTTGTATGCCTAGTGCCTACTTATTATATTAATAGGCAGTAACCAATAAAAAATCAATAGCTAAAGGTGCGAAATGCGAGCTTCGTGTTGGTTGTTTAAACTTATCGATAAAAACAACCAAAGTAGAATGTTCATACACAAAAGCCCGCTGATGCGGGCTTTTGTGTCACTTGGGAGCCGCGGCTCCTTTGCGTATCCTTTTTTGTCCCCTCACCGTCTGATCGATGTCCTGATGAGACTGCTAACTTCCTGTTTTTCCTAGTGCTGCCCTGGCACTGTCCAATCATGATTGGTGGGCTGGCGGGAGTTGAAACTGCAGGCACGTCGTATGCAAGAACGTGCTGCGGTTGGCTGGTGAACTTCCGATAGTGCGAGTATTGAATGATTTCCAGCCGTTACTGATTTTACGTGCTAATTAGTGAACAAACCACTCGTCAGCAGACTCCCAGGTATCTTTCAGAGTTTCCTGAACAAAAGTTTTAGCTGAATCTTTATCGGCGGTGCGCGTAACAGAAAGGCCATCGTTGCTGGTGGCTTTTACGATCACCTCTACATCGTCATAACGCTTACTGATGCGTCGAGTTAATTCTTCCTTTAACGCATCCACAGCACCGTTTGGCATTTTAGTCATTTTCTCTTTGGCTATGCAGATCTCAATACGCATAAAAATCCCTCTACACTGTGTTTGTATACAGTATTATTTTTAACTGTATGAATAAACAGTGTCAATAGAGCAAAGATTGCTGCATATACAAATGTTCTTTGGCTACAAATACACCTACTGATCATGTTCTGCTATGCTCTGATACCTCCAAAATGTACAATCAGCGGCATGAATTTTTCTTTGTACATATGATTGTACATAATCAAAGAGACAACAATTATGACAAGCCTTTTGGCCGCAGAGGTAGCGAAAAGAAGAACCTTTGCAATTATTTCTCACCCGGATGCCGGTAAGACTACCATCACCGAGAAGGTGCTGCTGTTCGGACAGGCCATTCAGACCGCCGGTACAGTAAAAGGCCGTGGTTCCAACCAGCACGCTAAGTCGGACTGGATGGAGATGGAAAAGCAGCGTGGGATCTCCATTACTACGTCTGTGATGCAGTTTCCGTATCACGATTGCCTGGTTAACCTGCTCGACACCCCGGGGCACGAAGACTTCTCGGAAGATACCTATCGTACCCTGACGGCGGTGGACTGCTGCCTGATGGTTATCGACGCTGCAAAAGGTGTTGAAGATCGTACCCGTAAGCTGATGGAAGTTACCCGTCTGCGCGACACGCCGATCCTCACCTTTATGAACAAACTTGACCGTGATATCCGCGACCCGATGGAACTGCTCGATGAAGTTGAGAACGAGCTGAAAATCGGCTGCGCACCGATCACCTGGCCGATTGGCTGCGGCAAGCTGTTTAAAGGCGTTTACCACCTTTATAAAGACGAAACCTATCTCTATCAGAGCGGTAAAGGCCACACGATTCAGGAAGTCCGTATTGTTAAAGGGCTGAATAACCCGGATCTCGACGCTGCGGTTGGTGAAGATCTGGCACAGCAGCTACGTGACGAACTGGAACTGGTGAAAGGCGCGTCTAACGAGTTCGACAAAGAATTGTTCCTTGCGGGCGAAATCACTCCGGTATTCTTCGGTACTGCGCTGGGTAACTTCGGCGTTGATCATATGCTGGATGGCCTGGTGGAGTGGGCTCCTGCGCCGATGCCGCGTCAGACTGATACCCGTACCGTAGAGGCGAGCGAAGACAAATTTACCGGCTTCGTATTTAAAATTCAGGCCAACATGGACCCGAAACACCGCGACCGCGTGGCGTTTATGCGCGTAGTATCCGGTAAATATGAAAAAGGCATGAAGCTGCGCCAGGTGCGTACTGCGAAAGATGTGGTTATCTCCGACGCGCTGACCTTTATGGCGGGCGACCGTTCGCACGTTGAAGAAGCGTATCCGGGCGATATCCTCGGCCTGCACAACCACGGCACTATTCAGATCGGCGACACCTTTACCCAGGGTGAGATGATGAAGTTCACCGGTATTCCGAACTTCGCACCAGAACTGTTCCGTCGTATCCGCCTGAAAGATCCGCTGAAGCAAAAACAGCTGCTCAAAGGGCTGGTACAGCTTTCCGAAGAGGGCGCGGTGCAGGTGTTCCGTCCGATCTCCAACAACGATTTGATCGTTGGTGCTGTTGGTGTGCTGCAGTTTGATGTGGTGGTATCGCGCCTGAAGAGCGAATACAACGTTGAAGCAGTATATGAATCAGTCAACGTTGCCACTGCCCGCTGGGTAGAATGTGCGGACGCGAAGAAATTCGAAGAGTTCAAGCGTAAGAACGAAAGCCAACTGGCGCTTGATGGCGGCGATAACCTCGCTTACATCGCTACCAGCATGGTCAACCTGCGCCTGGCGCAGGAACGTTATCCGGACGTTCAGTTCCACCAGACCCGCGAGCATTAATTCTTGCCTCCAGGGCGCGGTAGCCGCTGCGCCCTGTCAATTTCCCTTCCTTATTAGCCGCTTACGGAATGTTCTTAAAACATTCACTTTTGCTTATGTTTTCGCTGATATCACGAGCGGTTTCAAAATTGTGATCTATATTTAACAAAGTAATGACATTTCTGACGGCGTTAAATACCGTTCAATGCGTAGATATCAGTATCTAAAGCCGTCGATTGTCATTCTACCGATATTAATAACTGATTCAGAGGCTGTAATGGTCGTTATTCATCACCCATCGCTTTTGTGATGGCGACCATTGACTTCTGTAGAGGGTGAAGTCTCTCCCTATTCAGCAATGCAACCTCGTGTTGCCAGGCTCAAATTACGAGCAAACATACAGGAATAAATCGATGACTATGACAAGACTGAAGATTTCGAAAACTCTGCTGGCTGTAATGTTGACCTCTGCCGTCGCGACCGGCTCTGCCTACGCGGAAAACAACGCACAGACTACCAATGAAAGCGCAGGGCAAAAAGTCGATAGCTCTATGAATAAAGTCGGTAATTTCATGGATGACAGCGCCATCACCGCGAAAGTGAAGGCGGCGCTGGTGGATCATGACAACATCAAGAGCACCGATATCTCTGTCAAAACCGATCAAAAAGTCGTGACCCTGAGCGGTTTCGTTGAAAGCCAGGCTCAGGCCGAAGAGGCAGTGAAAGTGGCGAAAGGCGTTGAAGGGGTGACCTCTGTCAGCGACAAACTGCACGTTCGCGACGCTAAAGAAGGCTCTGTGAAGGGCTACGCGGGTGACACCGCCACCACCAGTGAAATCAAAGCCAAACTGCTGGCGGACGATATCGTCCCTTCCCGTCATGTGAAAGTTGAAACCACCGACGGCGTGGTTCAGCTCTCCGGTACCGTCGATTCCCAGGCACAGAGCGACCGTGCTGAAAGTATCGCCAAAGCGGTAGATGGTGTGAAAAGCGTTAAAAATGATCTGAAAACTAAGTAATTCGTCGTAATTCGTCCTCCCGAACTTTGTCGGGAGGCGCGATGTGCACCACACTAAAAATATCGCATTGAGTGATTTTCACGCTCATATCAAGCGGTGACATTAACTATGGTAAAGGAGACGCTTATGTTTCGTTGGGGCATCATATTTCTGGTTATCGCGTTAATCGCCGCCGCACTTGGGTTTGGTGGTCTGGCCGGTACCGCTGCAGGCGCAGCTAAAATTGTCTTTGTCGTCGGGATTATTCTGTTCCTGGTGAGTTTGTTCATGGGCCGAAAACGACCCTAGATTTCAGACCATTAAGAAAATTTTATCCAAAGCCAGTCCAGCGGACTGGCTTTTGCGGTTTTAGCGAATAATAAATTGCGTTACTTTGTCATTCTTTCACAACAAAAACAGGAAGGCAGAGGTGGGGCAGCGAATACCTGTAACGCTTGGTAATATTGCGCCGTTGTCGCTAAGGCCGTTCCAGCCTGGACGAATAGCTCTGGTGTGCGAAGGCGGCGGACAGCGTGGAATTTTCACGGCTGGCGTGCTGGATGAGTTTATGCGCGCGCAGTTTAATCCTTTCGATCTTTATCTCGGCACATCTGCCGGGGCGCAGAACCTCTCGGCGTTTATCTGCAATCAGCCCGGTTACGCGCGCAAAGTCATCATGCGCTATACCACAAAACGCGAATTTTTCGATCCATTGCGCTTTGTCCGTGGAGGAAATCTTATCGATCTCGACTGGCTGGTGGAGGCCACCGCAAGCCAGATGCCGTTGCAAATGGATACCGCCGCGCGGTTGTTTGACAGCGGCAAATCGTTTTATATGTGCGCCTGTCGTCAGGATGACTACGCGCCTAATTACTTTTTACCAACCAAACAAAACTGGCTGGATGTGATTCGCGCCTCCAGTGCGATACCTGGCTTTTATCGTAGCGGAGTGTCGCTGGAAGGCATTAACTACTTGGATGGCGGGATCAGTGATGCGATTCCGGTTAAAGAGGCGGCAAGGCAGGGCGCTAAAACGTTGGTCGTCATCCGCACTGTGCCGTCACAAATGTACTACACGCCGCAGTGGTTCAAACGCATGGAACGCTGGCTGGGTGACAGTAGCCTGCAGCCGCTGGTCAATCTGGTGCAGCATCATGAAACCAGCTATCGTGACATTCAGCAATTTATTGAGAAACCACCGGGCAAGCTGCGGATATTCGAAATTTATCCACCGAAACCATTACATAGTATCGCGCTTGGCAGTCGGATTCCGGCGCTGCGTGAAGACTATAAACTTGGGCGTTTATGCGGTCGTTATTTCCTCGCCACGGTTGGCAAGCTATTAACTGAAAAAGCGCCGCTTACCCGCCATCTGGTGCCAGTGGTGACGCCGGAATCGATCGTTATTCCGCCTGCGCCAGTCGCCAACGATACGCTGGTTGCCGAAGTGAGCGATGCTCCGCAGGCGAACGACCCGACATTTAACAATGAGGATCTGGCTTGATTTGCCGTTTTATCGATACCCACTGCCATTTTGATTTCCCGCCGTTTAGTGGCGATGAAGAGGCCAGCCTGCAACGCGCGGCACAAGCGGGCGTAGGCAAGATCATTGTTCCGGCGACAGAGGCGGAAAATTTTGCCCGCGTGCAGGCGTTAGCGGAAAAATATCAACCGCTGTATACCGCATTGGGGTTGCATCCGGGGATGTTGGAAAAACATAGCGATGTGTCTCTTGATCAGCTACAGCAGGCGCTGGAAAGGCGTCCGGCGAAGGTGGTGGCGGTGGGGGAGATCGGTCTGGATCTCTTCGGCGACGATCCGCAATTTGAGAGGCAGCAGTGGTTACTCGACGAACAGCTGAAACTGGCGAAACGCTACGATCTGCCGGTGATCCTTCATTCCCGGCGTACACACGACAAACTGGCGATGCATCTTAAACGTCACGATTTACCGTGCACTGGCGTGGTTCACGGTTTTTCCGGCAGCCTGCAACAGGCCGAGCGGTTTGTACAGCTGGGCTACAAAATCGGCGTAGGCGGTACTATCACCTATCCACGCGCCAGTAAAACCCGCGATGTCATCGCAAAATTACCGCTGGCATCGTTGTTGCTGGAAACCGACGCGCCGGATATGCCGCTCAACGGCTTTCAGGGGCAGCCTAACCGACCGGAACAGGCTGTGCGGGTGTTTGACGTGCTTTGCGAGTTGCGCCCGGAACCAGAAGATGAGATTGCCGAAGTGTTGCTTAATAATACGTATGCGTTGTTTAGCGTTAGTGGGTAGTTTACCCTTCGTAGGCAGCATCCGGCAGTCGGCGCATAATGCCTGATGCGACGCTTAACGCGTCTTATCATGCCTACAGGTTTGTGCCGAACCGTAGGCCGTATCCGGCATGTCACAAATAGAGCGCCGGAAATATCAACCGGCTCACCCCGCGCACCTTTAACGCATCAGCCAACGGCTCAACGTCTTCCGGCGTGGCGCTCGCCCAGCTTTGCGCCTCGCCATACACGCCGTGGGCATGAAACGCATTCAGGCGAACCGGAACATCGCCAAGTCTCTTGATAAACGTCGCCAGCTCATCGATGTGATGCAAATAATCCACCTGGTCTGGAATTACCAGCAAACGCAGTTCCGCCAGCTTACCGCGCTCTGCCAGCAAACAGATGCTGCGCTTAATCTGCTGATTATCGCGTCCGGTTAATTGCTGATGACATTCGCTCCCCCACGCTTTGAGATCGAGCATCGCGCCGTCGCACACCGGGAGTAATTTTTCCCAGCCGGTTTCGCTCAACATACCGTTACTGTCCACGAGGCAGGTGAGGTGGCGCAGTTGCGGATCGTTTTTGATGGCTGTAAACAGCGCCACCACAAACGGCAGTTGGGTCGTGGCTTCGCCGCCGCTTACCGTTATCCCTTCAATAAACAGCACCGCTTTGCGGACATGGCTAAGCACTTCGTCCACGCTCATGGATTGCGCCATTGGCGTGGCATGTTGCGGACACCTCTTCAGGCAGGTATCACACTGCTCGCAAACCACAGCGTTCCACACCACTTTGCCGTCAACAATCTGCAACGCCTGATGCGGACACTGTGGCACGCACTCCCCACAGTCATTGCAACGTCCCATCGTCCACGGATTGTGACAGTTTTTGCAGCGCAGATTGCAGCCCTGCAAAAACAGAGCCAGACGACTGCCTGGCCCGTCAACGCAGGAGAAGGGGATAATCTTACTGACTAAAGCGCATCTGCTGTTCATGGCTTATCACGCGCGGCTGGCGTTCCAGAATACGAGTGTTGCGTGCGGCTTCTTCGCCCAGCCAGGTGGTGTTGGTGCGTGAACCTTCGGCGCGATATTTTTCTAAGTCCGACAAACGCACCATATAACCGGTAACGCGAACCAGATCGTTACCGCTGACATTGGCGGTAAATTCACGCATTCCGGCTTTAAAGGCACCGAGGCAAAGCTGTACCAGTGCCTGCGGGTTACGTTTGATGGTTTCGTCGAGCGTCAGAATGTCGCTGATGCCGGAATAATAATAAGCATGATGCGGGGCGACAGTTTGCAGATGGGTGATCGGATCTGGCTCATCGCCATACGGCAAACGCGCGCCCGGCGTGGTGCCGATATCGGAACTGATCCCCGACTGTGCGTGTAACATGGCGCGTTTTTGCCAGCCATATTTCACGGGGGTATTGGCGACAAACTCCGCCAGTTGCGCGCTGATGCGATAACCCACTTCATTTGCGGCGGCTTCTTTACCGTAGCGCGCGGCAATCCCTTCTTTCTTACACAGCAAGTTAACCGCTTCCGCCAGCCCATACATGCCAAACATTGGCACAAAACGTTCAGGGTTAATCAGCCCTTCTTTCACCAGGAAGCTATTCTCAAAGAAGTGTGATTGTTGATAGAGGAATTCACACCGCGCATCGATGATGGCGATCTGCTGCTGGCAGTAGTGCGGTAGAGTGCGCGTAAAGAAGTCATCCAGCGATTCGCTGCGCTCGGCAATGGCTTTCAGGTTAAGGCGTACCAGCGTGCTGCCACCACCCGCCAGCGGCAGTGAGTTGTAACAGCTCACAATCCCGTAGCCCCCTTTTGTGAAAATTTTATCATGCACCGGACCGTTGGCGATGTGCGGTTTGCTACATTCACAGATGTTCTTCGCCACTTCCAGCAGCAGGTCATCAGGGGTGATTTCAGGATCGTAGATAAAGGTCAGGTTCGGTGAAACCTGCTTCAACTCTGCGTCTGCACGTAAGATCGCGCGGGTAATGGGCGAATCAGACGGGCCGATATTGGCGTGCATAAAGGCGTCTGGCAGGGTTCTGTCGAGGTAACGCCAGAAACGTTTTATTCGAACATCGATCTCGTCTTGTGTTAGAATTCTAACATACGGTTGCAACAACGCATCCAGTTGCCCCAGGTAGACCGGCATCGATGTGACCGACGGTACGTGGTGGTAAAGAATGGTCAGCAGAGAGAGTGCGTCATCAAGATCTTTCGCGCCTTCCAGCTCCAGCCATTCGGAACCGTTCGCCAGAAAACGGGCGTAATCGGGTAAGACATAGCGCGGTTTGTACGGCGCATGACCTTCAAACATATCGCAGATTACACCCTCATCCAGCGCGCGGCGGGCTTCGGCAGGAAGCTGCGGATAAGGCAGATTGTTTTCTGCTTCCAGAGCCAGAAAATGGCGCTTCTGCTCCGGGCTAAGCACTGGGCTGGTGACAATTTGCTGGCAACGTTGTTGCAGTGCATTTTCATGAGAAGTGGGCATCTTCTTTTCCTTTTATGCCGAAGGTGATGCGCCATTGTAAGAAGTTTCGTGATGTTCACTTTGATCCTGATGCGTTTGCCACCACTGACGCATTCATTTGAAAGTGAATTATTTGAACCAGATCGCATTACAGTGATGCAAACTTGTAAGTAGATTTCCTTAATTGTGATGTATATCGAAGTGTGTTGCGGAGTAGATGTTAGAATACTAACAAACTCGCAAGGTGAATTTTATTGGCGACAAGCCAGGAGAATGAAATGACTGATCTGAAAGCAAGCAGCCTGCGTGCACTGAAATTGATGGACCTGACCACCCTGAATGACGACGACACCGACGAGAAAGTAATTGCTCTGTGTCATCAGGCCAAAACTCCGGTCGGCAATACCGCCGCTATCTGTATCTATCCTCGCTTTATCCCGATTGCTCGCAAAACGCTGAAAGAGCAGGGCACCCCGGAAATCCGAATCGCTACGGTAACCAACTTCCCACACGGTAACGATGACATCGAAATCGCGCTGGCAGAAACCCGTGCGGCAATCGCCTACGGTGCTGATGAAGTTGACGTTGTGTTCCCGTACCGCGCGCTGATGGCGGGTAACGAGCAGGTTGGTTTTGACCTGGTGAAAGCCTGTAAAGAGGCTTGCGCGGCAGCGAATGTACTGCTGAAAGTGATCATCGAAACCGGCGAACTGAAAGACGAAGCGCTGATCCGTAAAGCGTCTGAAATCTCCATCAAAGCGGGTGCGGACTTCATCAAAACCTCTACCGGTAAAGTGGCTGTGAACGCGACGCCGGAAAGCGCGCGCATCATGATGGAAGTGATCCGTGATATGGGCGTAGAAAAAACCGTTGGTTTCAAACCAGCGGGCGGCGTGCGTACTGCGGAAGATGCGCAGAAATATCTCGCCATCGCAGATGAACTGTTCGGTGCTGACTGGGCAGATGCGCGTCACTACCGCTTTGGTGCTTCCAGCCTGCTGGCAAGCCTGTTGAAAGCGCTGGGCCACGGTGACGGTAAGAGCGCCAGCAGCTACTAAGTAAGATGCTTTACGCCTGATGCGCTGCGCTTATCAGGCCTACGAGACGTATCTACCCGTAGGCCGGATAAGGCGTAGACGCATCCGGCAAAAGCCGCCTCATACTCTTTTCCTCGGGAGGTTACCTTGTTTCTCGCACAAGAAATTATTCGTAAAAAACGTGATGGTCATGCGCTAAGCGATGAAGAAATTCGTTTCTTTATCAACGGTATTCGCGACAACACTATCTCCGAAGGGCAGATTGCCGCCCTCGCGATGACCATTTTCTTCCACGATATGACAATGCCTGAGCGTGTCTCGCTGACCATGGCGATGCGAGATTCAGGAACCGTTCTCGACTGGAAAAGCCTGCATCTGAATGGCCCGATTGTTGATAAACACTCCACCGGCGGCGTCGGCGATGTGACTTCGCTGATGTTGGGGCCGATGGTCGCAGCCTGCGGCGGCTATATTCCGATGATCTCCGGTCGCGGCCTCGGTCATACTGGCGGTACGCTCGACAAACTGGAATCCATCCCTGGCTTCGACATTTTCCCGGATGACAACCGTTTCCGCGAAATTATTAAAGACGTCGGCGTAGCGATTATCGGCCAGACCAGCTCACTGGCTCCGGCGGATAAACGTTTCTACGCGACCCGTGATATTACCGCAACCGTGGACTCCATCCCGCTGATCACTGCCTCGATCCTGGCGAAGAAACTGGCGGAAGGTCTGGATGCGCTGGTGATGGACGTGAAAGTGGGTAGCGGCGCGTTTATGCCGACCTACGAACTCTCTGAAGCCCTTGCCGAAGCGATTGTTGGCGTGGCTAACGGCGCTGGCGTGCGCACCACCGCGCTGCTCACCGATATGAATCAGGTACTGGCCTCCAGTGCAGGTAACGCGGTTGAAGTTCGTGAAGCGGTGCAGTTCCTGACGGGTGAATATCGTAACCCGCGTCTGTTTGATGTCACGATGGCGCTGTGCGTGGAGATGCTTATCTCCGGCAAACTGGCGAAAGATGACGCCGAAGCGCGCGCGAAATTGCAAGCAGTGCTGGACAACGGTAAAGCGGCAGAAGTCTTTGGTCGTATGGTAGCGGCACAAAAAGGCCCAACCGACTTCGTTGAGAACTACGCGAAGTATCTGCCGACAGCGATGCTGACGAAAGCAGTCTATGCTGATACCGAAGGTTTTGTCAGTGAAATGGATACCCGCGCGCTGGGGATGGCAGTGGTTGCAATGGGCGGCGGTCGTCGTCAGGCATCTGACACCATTGATTACAGCGTCGGCTTTACTGATATGGCGCGTCTGGGCGACCAGGTAGACGGTCAGCGTCCGCTGGCGGTTATCCACGCGAAAGACGAAAACAGCTGGCAGGAAGCGGCGAAAGCGGTGAAAGCGGCAATTAAACTTGCCGATAAAGCACCGGAAAGCACACCAACTGTCTATCGCCGTATCAGCGAATAACGGTATACTGATCTGATCATTTAAATTTGAAGCACTGAGTACGGAGAACATATGAAACGTGCATTTATTATGGTGCTGGACTCATTCGGCATCGGCGCTACAGAAGATGCAGAACGCTTTGGTGACGTCGGGGCTGACACCCTGGGTCATATCGCAGAAGCCTGTGCCAAAGGCGAAGCTGATAACGGTCGTAAAGGCCCGCTCAATCTGCCAAATCTGACCCGTCTGGGGCTGGCGAAAGCACATGAAGGTTCTACCGGTTTCATTCCGGCAGGAATGGACGGCAACGCTGAAGTTATCGGCGCGTACGCATGGGCGCACGAAATGTCATCCGGTAAAGATACCCCGTCTGGTCACTGGGAAATCGCCGGTGTCCCGGTTCTGTTTGAGTGGGGATACTTCTCCGATCACGAAAACAGCTTCCCGCAAGAGCTGCTGGATAAACTGGTTGAACGCGCTAACCTGCCTGGTTATCTCGGTAACTGCCACTCTTCCGGTACGGTCATTCTGGATCAGCTGGGCGAAGAGCACATGAAAACCGGCAAGCCGATTTTCTATACCTCCGCTGACTCCGTGTTCCAGATTGCCTGCCACGAAGAAACCTTTGGCTTGGATAAACTCTACGAACTGTGCGAAATCGCCCGTGAAGAGCTGACCAACGGCGGCTACAACATCGGTCGTGTTATCGCTCGTCCGTTTATTGGCGACAAAGCCGGTAACTTCCAGCGTACCGGTAACCGTCACGACCTGGCTGTTGAGCCGCCAGCACCGACCGTGCTGCAGAAACTGGTTGATGAAAAACACGGTCAGGTGGTTTCTGTCGGTAAAATTGCAGACATCTACGCCAACTGCGGTATCACCAAGAAAGTGAAAGCAACTGGCCTGGACGCGCTGTTTGACGCCACCATCAAAGAGATGAAAGAAGCGGGTGATAACACCATCGTCTTCACCAACTTCGTTGACTTCGACTCTTCCTGGGGCCACCGTCGCGACGTCGCAGGTTATGCGGCGGGTCTGGAACTGTTCGACCGCCGTCTGCCGGAGCTGATGTCTCTGCTGCGCGATGACGACATCCTGATCCTCACTGCTGACCACGGTTGTGATCCGACCTGGACCGGTACTGATCACACGCGTGAACACATTCCGGTACTGGTTTACGGCCCGAAAGTAAAACCGGGCTCACTGGGTCACCGTGAAACCTTCGCGGATATCGGCCAGACTCTGGCAAAATATTTTGGTACTTCTGATATGGAATATGGCAAAGCCATGTTCTGATAATGGGTGCGGCTTGATGCCCTCACCCCGGCCCTCTCCCTCAGGGAGAGGGTGAAAACATGTAGATAAGGATAAAACAATGGCTACCCCACACATTAATGCAGAAATGGGCGATTTCGCTGACGTAGTTTTGATGCCAGGCGACCCGCTGCGTGCAAAGTATATTGCTGAAACTTTCCTTGAAGATGCCCGTGAAGTGAACAACGTTCGCGGTATGCTGGGCTTCACCGGTACTTATAAAGGCCGCAAAATTTCCGTAATGGGTCACGGTATGGGTATCCCGTCCTGCTCCATCTACACCAAAGAACTGATCACCGATTTCGGCGTGAAGAAAATTATCCGCGTGGGTTCCTGTGGCGCAGTTCTGCCGCACGTAAAACTGCGCGACGTCGTTATCGGTATGGGTGCCTGCACCGATTCCAAAGTTAACCGCATCCGTTTTAAAGATCATGACTTTGCCGCTATCGCTGACTTTGACATGGTGCGTAACGCGGTAGACGCGGCTAAAGCACTGGGCATTGATGCTCGCGTTGGTAACCTGTTCTCCGCTGACCTGTTCTACTCTCCGGACGGCGAAATGTTCGACGTGATGGAAAAATACGGCATCCTCGGCGTGGAAATGGAAGCGGCTGGTATCTACGGCGTCGCTGCAGAATTTGGCGCGAAAGCCCTGACCATCTGTACCGTGTCTGACCACATCCGCACTCACGAGCAGACCACTGCCGCTGAGCGTCAGACCACCTTCAACGACATGATCAAAATCGCACTGGAATCCGTTCTGCTGGGCGATAAAGAGTAATTGTGTTTCGCTGAAAGGCGATTGTCGTGTGAAGCCGGAGTGGGAGACTGCTCCGGCTTTTTAGTATCTATTCATCAATAGCAACTGATTTATAGATTTACTATTATTTTTCATATGGATAGAAAATAAAATCTATTCAAGTATCTATTCACGAATCTATTCATTTATGTTCAGCCGTCATCCAGGAAGGGCATATCAGCAACTCTGGTGGACAACCATAAATTTCTGCCATTTTGCTTTTGATGTTTGAGCTAAACCGTTCCGTCTTTTCGATCTATTTTAGAGAATTAATCGAGATACCTAACATTTTACTTACTTCAGCAAGCGATAATTTATGCCTGATACGCACGGCGGCTAGCCAGGAAATACGCTGGCTTAACATTATATTGATAATCTCCCGCTCCTGGTTTTCCAGATCGATCATATTCCCTTCCTTTGGTATTTTAATCAGCGAGTTACCTTACCGCCCCCGCTATCCACGTCGACAACTCCCGTAGCTCTTTTTCCTGGTCCGGGAAGTCAACCAACAGCGCTTCGCACTCTTGTTGCAGCATATCCGCGCGGTACAGGCCGCCTTGCAGTCGCCCGGCGAGGGCTTCCAGCGGCGCGGGGTTGAGGCTGTCGGTAAACACCTGGGCGCGGGTGATATGGCCTTTTTCAACGTCGAAATGCAGTTCCACGCCGCCCCAGCTAAAGCGTTCATCCAGCAGATGCGAGAATGCCGGAGCCTGACCGAAGTTCCATTCCCAGCTACTCTGACGGGCAAAGATTTCGGCGAAGTTTGGCAAGTCTGGCGTTTTGTCCGGGGAGATGATTTCCGCTTCTACACGCTCGCCATAATGGGCGAAAAAGGCCTTGGTTATGGCCTCGCAAACCTGCTCATGGGTGATCCCCGGCAGCAGCTCGGTGAGGTTGGTCACGCGGGAACGCACTGAGGTAATGCCTTTCGCCGCCAGTTTCTTTTTATCCGGATTGAGATAGTTTGCCAGGCGGCTAAGGTCGGCATTGAGCAGCAAGGTGCCGTGGTGGAAGCCACGATCTTTGGTTTCGCGATAGGCCGATCCTGAGACTTTGCGGTCACCTTCGGCGGTTTTCACCACCAGATCGTTACGCCCGGACGCTTCGGCGCTGACGCCAAGCGCGTTCAGCGCATTGAGCACAATCGACGTGGAGATGGTTTTATCGTACTCCGGCTTGCCAGCCATAAAGGTAAAGCAGGTATTGCCGAGATCGTGGAACACCGCGCCGCCACCGCTACTGCGCCGTGCCAGGCGGACGTTATCTTCTTCCATCCGCCGGGTATTACACTCTTTCCACGGGTTCTGCGCGCGACCAATCACTACCGTGTCGGCATTGCGCCAGAGAAACAGAACGCGCTGCGTGGCGGGCATCTGGCGAAAAATACACTCCTCCACCGCCAGGTTAAACCACGGGTCGTAAGAGTCAGAGATGAGCAGGCGTAATGTGGACATAACGATTTCCTTTCTTGTAGTAATGGGTCACTCTTTTTTCTCGCTTTCTTCCTCTTCCGGCACCGGTTTGCTGGCGGTTAACAGGAAGGGCGATTGCTGCCAGCGGGTACGTTTACCCTGTAGCAGCGTGCGGGTCAGCACTACGCCGATTGCCAGTGAAAGCAGCAACATCAGGCGTAAAATGTTAGTGGTGTTATCCACCTGTTGGGCTTCGGTGGCGAGCGTATGGGTGTCGAGCGTCAGGCGCAGATAGCCGAGCGGTCCGTTTTTCCCGGCAATTGGTTCGACAATCTGCTGGTTAAAATAGCCGCCCGCTTTTTTACCGTCGAGCGCCAGCCGGTCGCGCACTTCGACGCTTTCGCCAGAACGGGCGATAAGATCGCCTTGTTCGTCATACACACCCGCGTCGAGGATACGGCTTTCATCCGTTAACTGATCGAGGATCGCCTGAATGCGTTTTTCATCCGGTGAGTCGGTACGCATCAGCGGTGCAACGTTCAGCGTTACCTGACGCGCCAGGGTGCGGGCCAGTTCTTCCAGCTGTGGATTACGTTGTCGCTGGTGGTTTTGACTAAACCATGACGCTCCCTGCATCAGCGCCACTAACAAGGCAAGACAGAACAGGACAATCACTGCCCGATGCAGCCGGAATTTCAGTTTTGTGCGAGCCATCTTCCACCCTTTGAAAATTTGAGACTTAATGTTGCCAGAAGCAATGGATACAAGGTAGCCTCATGCGTTATTTTCCCTGCTTCGAACGATTTTACAGGAGCCTTAATGCCTAACATTACCTGGTGCGACCTGCCTGAAGATGTCTCTTTATGGCCTGGTCTGCCTCTTTCATTAAGTGGTGATGAAGTGATGCCACTGGATTACCACGCAGGTCGTAGCGGCTGGCTGCTGTATGGTCGTGGGCTGGATAAACAGCGTCTGACCCAATACCAGAGCAAACTGGGTGCGGCGATGGTGATTGTTGCCGCCTGGTGCGTGGAAGATTATCAGGTGATTCGTCTGGCAGGTTCACTCACCGCACGGGCTACGCGCCTGGCCCATGAAGCGCAACTGGATGTCGCCCCGCTGGGGAAAATCCCGCACCTGCGCACGCCGGGTTTGCTGGTGATGGACATGGATTCCACCGCCATCCAGATTGAATGTATTGATGAAATTGCCAAACTGGCCGGAACGGGCGAGATGGTGGCGGAAGTAACCGAACGGGCGATGCGCGGCGAACTCGATTTTACCGCCAGCCTGCGCAGCCGTGTGGCGACGCTGAAAGGCGCTGACGCCAATATTCTGCAACAGGTGCGTGAAAATCTGCCGCTGATGCCAGGCTTAACGCAACTGGTGCTCAAGCTGGAAACGCTGGGCTGGAAAGTGGCGATTGCCTCCGGCGGCTTTACTTTCTTTGCTGAATATCTGCGCGACAAGCTGCGCCTGACCGCCGTGGTAGCCAATGAACTGGAGATCATGGACGGTAAATTTACCGGCAATGTGATCGGCGACATCGTAGACGCGCAGTACAAAGCGAAAACTTTGACTCGCCTCGCGCAGGAGTATGAAATCCCGCTGGCGCAGACCGTGGCGATTGGCGATGGAGCTAATGACCTGCCGATGATCAAAGCAGCAGGGCTGGGGATTGCCTACCATGCCAAGCCAAAAGTGAATGAAAAGGCGGAAGTCACCATCCGTCACGCTGACCTGATGGGGGTATTCTGCATCCTCTCAGGCAGCCTGAATCAGAAGTAATTGCTCGCCCGCCATCCTGCGGGCGGCACAGCATTAACGAGGTACACCGTGGCAAAAGCTCCAAAACGCGCCTTTGTTTGTAATGAATGCGGGGCCGATTATCCGCGCTGGCAGGGGCAGTGCAGTGCCTGTCATGCCTGGAACACCATCACCGAGGTGCGTCTTGCTGCGTCGCCAACGGTGGCGCGTAACGAGCGTCTCAGCGGCTATGCCGGTAGCGCCGGGGTGGCAAAAGTCCAGAAACTCTCCGATATCAGCCTTGAAGAGCTGCCGCGTTTTTCCACCGGATTTAAAGAGTTCGACCGCGTACTAGGCGGCGGCGTGGTGCCAGGAAGTGCCATTCTGATTGGCGGTAACCCTGGTGCGGGGAAATCCACGCTGTTGCTGCAAACGCTGTGCAAACTGGCCCAGCAGATGAAAACGCTGTATGTCACCGGCGAAGAGTCGCTGCAACAGGTGGCAATGCGCGCTCATCGACTTGGCCTGCCGACTGACAATCTCAATATGTTGTCGGAAACCAGCATCGAGCAGATCTGCCTGATTGCCGAAGAAGAGCAACCGAAACTGATGGTAATTGACTCGATCCAGGTGATGCATATGGCGGATGTACAATCATCGCCTGGTAGCGTGGCGCAGGTGCGTGAAACGGCGGCTTATCTGACGCGCTTCGCCAAAACGCGCGGTGTGGCGATTGTCATGGTTGGGCACGTAACCAAAGATGGCTCGCTGGCTGGCCCTAAAGTGCTGGAACACTGTATCGACTGTTCGGTGCTTCTGGATGGTGATGCCGACTCCCGTTTTCGCACCTTGCGCAGCCATAAAAACCGCTTCGGCGCGGTGAATGAGCTGGGCGTCTTCGCGATGACCGAACAGGGGCTGCGTGAAGTCAGCAACCCTTCGGCAATTTTCTTAAGTCGCGGAGATGAAGTGACCTCCGGCAGCTCCGTGATGGTGGTGTGGGAAGGAACGCGTCCGTTGCTGGTGGAGATTCAGGCGCTGGTCGATCACTCGATGATGGCGAATCCGCGCCGCGTGGCAGTGGGGCTGGAACAAAACCGTCTGGCAATCCTGCTGGCTGTCTTGCACCGTCACGGTGGTCTGCAAATGGCCGATCAGGATGTATTTGTGAACGTGGTCGGCGGCGTGAAGGTAACCGAAACCAGTGCCGATTTAGCGTTACTGCTGGCGATGGTTTCCAGCCTGCGTGACAGACCGCTGCCACAGGATCTGGTGGTGTTTGGTGAAGTCGGGCTGGCAGGGGAGATCCGCCCGGTGCCCAGCGGTCAGGAACGAATTTCAGAAGCGGCGAAACACGGTTTTCGCCGGGCGATTGTTCCGGCGGCTAACGTACCGAAAAAAGCGCCGGAAGGGATGCAGATTTTTGGCGTTAAAAAACTCTCCGACGCGCTTAGCGTGTTCGACGACTTATAATGAGAGATACGGAGGGAGATATGTCGTCATTTGATTACCTGAAAACTGCCATCAAGCAACAGGGCTGCACGCTACAGCAGGTAGCTGATGCCAGCGGTATGACCAAAGGGTATTTAAGCCAGTTACTGAATGCCAAAATTAAAAGCCCCAGCGCGCAAAAGCTGGAGGCGTTGCACCGTTTTTTGGGGCTTGAATTTCCCCGACAGAAGAAAACCATTGGTGTCGTATTCGGTAAGTTCTACCCGCTGCATACCGGACATATCTACCTTATCCAGCGCGCCTGTAGCCAGGTTGACGAGCTGCATATCATTATGGGTTTTGACGATACCCGCGACCGCGCGTTGTTTGAAGACAGCGCCATGTCGCAGCAGCCCACGGTGCCGGATCGTCTGCGCTGGTTATTACAAACTTTTAAATATCAGAAAAATATTCGCATTCATGCTTTCAACGAAGAGGGCATGGAGCCGTATCCGCACGGCTGGGATGTGTGGAGCAACGGCATCAAAAAGTTTATGGCTGAAAAGGGGATTCAGCCGGACCTGATCTACACCTCGGAAGAAGCCGATGCGCCACAGTATATGGAACATCTGGGGATCGATACGGTGCTGGTCGATCCGAAACGTACCTTTATGAGTATCAGCGGTGCGCAGATCCGCGAAAATCCGTTCCGCTACTGGGAATATATTCCTACGGAAGTGAAGCCGTTCTTTGTACGTACCGTGGCGATCCTTGGTGGCGAGTCGAGCGGTAAATCCACCCTGGTAAACAAACTTGCCAATATCTTCAATACCACCAGTGCGTGGGAATATGGTCGCGATTATGTCTTTTCACACCTCGGCGGTGATGAGATCGCATTGCAGTATTCCGATTACGATAAAATCGCGCTGGGCCACGCACAATACATTGATTTTGCAGTGAAATATGCCAATAAAGTGGCGTTTATTGACACTGATTTTGTCACTACCCAGGCGTTCTGCAAAAAGTACGAAGGGCGTGAGCATCCGTTCGTACAGGCGTTGATTGATGAATACCGTTTCGATCTGGTGATCCTGCTGGAGAACAACACGCCGTGGGTGGCGGATGGTTTACGCAGCCTCGGCAGTTCGGTGGATCGCAAAGAGTTCCAGAACTTGCTGGTGGAGATGCTGGAAGAGAACAATATCGAATTCGTGCGGGTTGAAGAGGACGATTATGACAGCCGTTTCCTGCGCTGCGTGGAGTTGGTGCGGGAGATGATGGGGGAGCAGAGATAACCGCGATGAAACGGCTCAAAGGCGAGGTATAAAATAAGTTTTTTGATGAGTTGAAAACCTCTCTGGAAGAGGCTGTCGAGATTAAACAAGGTTTAAAAGAATCAGCACGGGTGACCCGCTACGAATTTGCGGATACTAAGGCTGTTGTAGGCCGGAAAAGGCGTTCACGCCGTATCCGGCATTCGGTGCTCAATGCCTGATGCGACGCTTACCGCGTCTTATCAGGCCTGGAGATTCACAACGTATTGAAATTTCTTGGTTTGTAGGCCGGATAAGGCGTTCACGCCGCATCCGGCATTTTACGCATTACTTCGCAATACGCTTGTACTTGATACGCTTCGGCTCCAGTGCGTCTGCGCCCAGCGTGCGTTTCTTGTACTCTTCGTACTCAGTAAAGTTACCTTCGAAGAACTCAACTTTACCTTCATCCTGGTAGTCCAGGATGTGCGTGGCGATACGGTCGAGGAACCAACGGTCGTGCGAGATAACCATCGCACAGCCCGGGAACTCCAGCAGGGCGTTTTCCAGCGCGCGCAGGGTTTCGATATCCAGGTCGTTGGTTGGTTCGTCGAGCAGCAGCATGTTGCCGCCAACCTGCAGCAGCTTCGCCAGATGCAGACGACCGCGCTCACCACCGGAAAGTTCACCAACGCGTTTACCCTGATCAACCCCTTTAAAGTTAAAGCGGCCAACGTAGGCGCGGCTTGGCATCTCGGTGTTGCCGATCTTCATAATATCCAGCCCGCCGGAAACTTCTTCCCAAACGGTTTTGCTGTTATCCATTGAGTCACGGAACTGATCAACCGACGCCAGTTTCACCGTTTCACCTAAAGTGATGGTGCCGCTGTCCGGCTGTTCCTGACCGGAGATCATACGGAACAGGGTCGATTTACCCGCGCCGTTCGGACCGATGATCCCGACGATCGCCCCTTTCGGGATCGAGAAGCTCAGGTCATCAATCAGCAGGCGATCGCCGTAGGATTTACGCAGGTTGCTGACTTCCAGCACTTTATCGCCCAGACGCGGTCCAGGTGGAATAAACAGTTCGTTGGTTTCGTTACGTTTCTGATATTCGGTGCTGTTCAGCTCTTCAAAGCGTGCCAGACGTGCTTTACCTTTCGACTGGCGGCCTTTAGTTCCCTGACGTACCCACTCCAGCTCTTTCTCGATCGACTTACGACGCGCCGCTTCTTGTGAAGCTTCCTGCGCCAGGCGCTGATCTTTCTGCTCCAGCCAGGAGGAGTAGTTGCCTTCCCACGGAATACCTTCACCGCGGTCAAGTTCGAGGATCCAGCCTGCAACGTTATCGAGGAAGTAACGGTCGTGAGTAATCGCCACAACGGTGCCTTCGAAGTCGTGCAGGAAGCGTTCCAGCCAGGCCACGGATTCGGCATCCAGGTGGTTGGTCGGTTCGTCGAGCAGCAGCATGTCTGGTTTTTCCAGAAGCAGGCGGCACAACGCCACGCGACGACGCTCACCACCGGAGAGGTTAGCGATTTTCGCGTCCCAATCTGGCAGACGCAGCGCATCCGCCGCACGCTCCAGCTGTACGTTCAGGTTATGACCGTCGTGAGCCTGAATGATCTCTTCCAGACGGCCTTGTTCAGCGGCCAGCTTGTCAAAATCGGCATCCGGATCGGCGTACAGCGCATACACTTCATCCAGGCGTTTCAGGGCGTTAACCACTTCAGAAACCGCTTCTTCAATGGACTCACGCACGGTGTGTTCCGGGTTCAGCTGCGGTTCCTGCGGCAGGTAACCAATCTTGATGTCTGGCTGCGGACGCGCTTCACCTTCGATGTCTTTATCAATGCCCGCCATAATGCGCAGCAGGGTAGACTTACCCGCGCCGTTCAGACCCAGGACACCAATTTTTGCCCCAGGGAAGAAACTCAGAGAGATGTTTTTCAAAATATGACGTTTCGGCGGAACAACTTTGCCGACACGATGCATGGTATAAACGAATTGAGCCACGTTGGACTTCGCCTCTATGTTTATCGTGATGATGAGTTTTCAAAGGCGAAGTGTAGCCTTTTTCCCCGCCTAATCCCAGTTGGTCGATCACCTTCGCAGTAAAAGTAAAAAAGTGTCCGTAACGTGGCGTAAACGGCAATGACTGGTTAGCATAAATCTATTACGCGGCATGACGCTGCATTGATGTATTTACACTTAGAGGATGCGCTTGTGGAAAAAGCCAAACAAGTTACCTGGCGGCTGTTGGCTGCCGGTGTCTGTCTGCTGACGGTCAGCAGCGTGGCGCGAGCCGACTCACTGGATGAGCAGCGTAGCCGTTACGCGCAAATCAAGCAGGCCTGGGATAATCGACAAATGGATGTGGTCGAACAAATGATGCCTGGACTGAAGGATTATCCGCTTTATCCCTACCTGGAATACCGCCAGATCACCGATGATCTGATGAATCAACCGGCGGTGACGGTCACTAACTTTGTTCGCGCTAACCCCACGCTTCCTCCCGCTCGCACGCTGCAATCTCGTTTCGTCAATGAACTGGCGCGGCGTGAAGACTGGCGTGGCTTGTTAGCCTTTAGCCCGGAAAAGCCCGGAACTACCGAAGCGCAATGTAATTACTACTATGCGAAATGGAACACCGGGCAGAGTGAAGAAGCCTGGCAAGGGGCGAAAGAGCTGTGGCTAACCGGCAAGAGCCAGCCTAACGCCTGTGACAAGTTATTTAGCGTCTGGCGTGCGTCAGGTAAACAAGATCCGCTGGCGTATTTAGAGCGTATCCGTCTGGCGATGAAAGCGGGTAACACTGGCCTGGTAACAGTGCTGGCAGGGCAGATGCCTGCCGATTACCAGACTATCGCCTCGGCAATCATTTCACTGGCGAACAACCCTAATACGGTACTGACCTTCGCGCGTACAACCGGAGCGACCGATTTTACCCGTCAAATGGCAGCGGTGGCGTTTGCCAGTGTGGCGCGGCAGGATGCTGAAAATGCACGGCTGATGATCCCGTCGCTTGCCCAGGCGCAGCAGCTTAATGAAGATCAGATTCAGGAGCTGCGCGATATCGTCGCCTGGCGTTTGATGGGCAACGATGTCACCGACGAGCAGGCGAAATGGCGCGATGACGCCATTATGCGCTCGCAATCCACGTCGTTGATTGAACGCCGTGTGCGAATGGCACTTGGCACCGGCGATCGTCGCGGCCTGAATACCTGGCTGGCGCGTCTGCCGATGGAAGCAAAAGAGAAAGATGAATGGCGTTACTGGCAGGCGGATTTATTGCTGGAACGCGGACGTGAAGCTGAAGCGAAAGAGATTTTGCATCAACTCATGCAACAGCGTGGTTTCTACCCGATGGTTGCAGCACAACGCATCGGAGAAGAGTATGAGCTGAAGATTGATAAAGCGCCGCAGAATGTTGACAGCGCCCTGACTCAGGGGCCGGAGATGGCGCGCGTGCGCGAGTTGATGTACTGGAATCTCGATAACACCGCGCGTAGCGAGTGGGCCAATCTGGTGAAGAGCAAGTCAAAAACAGAGCAGGCTCAACTGGCGCGGTATGCTTTCAACAACCAATGGTGGGATCTTAGCGTTCAGGCAACGATCGCCGGGAAGCTATGGGATCATCTGGAAGAGCGATTCCCGCTGGCTTACAACGATCTTTTCAAACGCTACACCAGCGGTAAGGAGATCCCGCAAAGCTATGCGATGGCGATTGCCCGTCAGGAGAGCGCCTGGAATCCGAAAGTGAAATCACCGGTAGGGGCCAGCGGCCTGATGCAGATTATGCCTGGTACAGCGACCCATACGGTGAAGATGTTCTCTATTCCTGGTTATAGCAGCCCTGGGCAATTGCTGGATCCGGAAACGAATATCAACATTGGCACCAGTTACCTGCAATATGTTTATCAGCAGTTTGGCAATAACCGTATTTTCTCCTCAGCAGCTTATAACGCCGGACCTGGACGGGTGCGAACCTGGCTTGGCAACAGCGCCGGGCGTATCGACGCTGTGGCATTTGTCGAGAGTATTCCGTTCTCCGAGACGCGCGGTTATGTGAAGAACGTGCTGGCTTATGACGCTTACTACCGCTATTTCATGGGGGATAAACCGACGTTGATGAGCGCCACGGAATGGGGACGTCGTTACTGATCCGCACGTTTATGATATGCTATCGTACTCTTTAGCGAGTACAACCGGGGGAGGCATTTTGCTTCCCCCGCTAACAATGGCGACATATTATGGCCCAACAATCACCCTATTCAGCAGCGATGGCAGAACAGCGTCACCAGGAGTGGTTACGTTTTGTCGACCTGCTTAAGAATGCCTACCAAAACGATCTCCATTTACCGTTGTTAAACCTGATGCTGACGCCAGATGAGCGCGAAGCGTTGGGGACTCGCGTGCGTATTGTCGAAGAGCTGTTGCGTGGCGAAATGAGTCAGCGTGAGTTAAAAAATGAACTCGGCGCGGGCATCGCGACGATTACGCGTGGATCTAACAGCCTGAAAGCCGCGCCCGTGGAGCTGCGCCAGTGGCTGGAAGAGGTGTTGCTGAAAAGCGATTGATTTTGTAGGCCTGATAAGACGCGGCAGCGTCGCATCAGGCGCTTAATACACGGCATTATGAAACGGACTCAGCGCCAGGATCACCGCCTGGTGATAGACGCTGGCGCGAGTGAGTTTCCCGGCGGTAAACACGCCGATCGCCCCTTCCTTACGACCAATCTCATCAATACCGGTATAACGCGACATCACGGGACCAAGCGCCTCACCTTCACGCACTTTCTGCAGAATCACCGCAGGTAACGGCAAAGTAGCCGAACGCGCCTCGCCGCGCTGGCTGGTGTTTTCAATCACCACCCAACTGAAAGTGCTGTCACCATCGATGCCAGCTTCAATCGCCACCCAAAAATCAGCCTCTGGAAGTAAACGGCGGGCATTTGCTACCCGATTTCGTGCGCCAGCGCGCGTTTCCTCACTGCCAAAGGGCTGTTCCGGTACACCGCTCTCGACGGCAACGGATGCAATATGGCAGGATCCTTCGCCGAAGATCTCGTGAAATGCCTGCAGAATGGCCTGAATTTTAGCGGGATTGGTGGTCGCACAGACAACTTGGTGCATAATCAGCATTACTCAGATAATTAACGTTACAGCAGTATACGGAAAAAAAGCATGTTACAGGTATACCTAGTCCGCCACGGTGAAACGCAGTGGAACGCCGAGCGACGTATTCAGGGCCAGTCTGACAGCCCTCTGACCGCCAAAGGTGAGCAACAGGCGATGCAGGTGGCAACCCGTGCCAAAGAGCTTGGCATTACGCATATTATCAGTAGCGATTTAGGACGCACCCGGCGTACGGCGGAAATCATCGCCCAGGCCTGCGGCTGTGACATCATCTTTGATTCTCGCCTGCGTGAATTAAACATGGGTGTGCTGGAAAAAAGACATATCGATTCTCTGACCGAAGAAGAAGAGAACTGGCGTCGGCAGCTGGTCAATGGCACCGTTGACGGGCGTATTCCTGAAGGCGAGTCAATGCAGGAGCTCAGCGATCGCGTCAATGCGGCACTGGAATCTTGCCGGGACTTACCGCAGGGAAGCCGACCGCTGCTGGTGAGCCATGGTATTGCACTGGGATGTCTGGTGAGTACGATTCTCGGATTACCAGCATGGGCAGAGCGCCGCTTACGTCTGCGTAACTGTTCTATTTCGCGCGTGGATTATCAGGAAAGCCTGTGGCTGGCGTCTGGCTGGGTTGTTGAAACCGCAGGGGACATCTCGCATCTGGACGCCCCTGCATTAGATGAGTTGCAGCGTTAACGACGGATCGGAATCAGCAGTTCACAGCGCAGATTAATTGGGCGATCTCCCGCTTTGGCATCTTCTGCCGGGTAGTATCGCTCAATATCCTGACCTTTACGGCGCGTCAGATTGAGCATTGGCATGCACGTTCCGTATACCGTCAGGATAAACTCCTGCACGCCGGTTCCCAGACCTTCATAGGTAAACATCACATATTCGCCGCCCTGCAGCATCACCGGATGCCCCGTCAGTACATAGCCATCTGCCTGATCCTGGGCTAACGCGGTGGTATAGAATACCTCTTGTTCGTCGTCTTTATCCTGACTCGGACGCGTTTCATTCAGGCCGTAGAGCACCGGCGGAATGGTCGGCGCGTTGCCGAGAAAATCGTGCCAGAACTGATAACGCATTTCATGGCGGAAATCAGAGATTTGCTCCAGCGAACAGGAGTAGCTCTGGGTAACACCAATCAGCGGCGTATCTTCCAGGGTGACAAATTTGTGCTCTGGCATTGTGAATTCACCCAGACGTAGCGGCGGGCGAATACCAAAGGCGCTCCATTCAGGAGAACGGCGGTAAAGTGCAGGAGTCTGGGCAAACTGCTTCTTGAATGCGCGGGTAAATGTCTGTTGAGAGTCGAAGCGGTATTGCAGCGCGATGTCCAGAATCGGACGCGCAGTCAGGCGTAGTGCGACCGCCGATTTCGACAAACGACGAGCACGAATATACGCGCCAATAGCATGGCCAGTGACATCTTTAAACATTCTCTGTAAGTGCCACTTGGAATAACCTGCTTTCGCCGCTACATTGTCGAGCGACAGGGGCTGATCCAGATGACCTTCCAGCCAGATTAAAAGGTCGCGAATAATGCCGGCCTGATCCATAAAATATCCTCATCCTTTCAACAACGAGCACCTGACATCAGGTAATTGGATAATAGCATTTTTTGCTGTTTTAGCATTCAGTGTTTTTTTCTTAGTAGAGTATGTTTTAGGGCTTGACGGAAATAAAAGAATTGAGATTTTGTTCTTAATCAATATGTTATTTACCGTGACGAACTAATTGCTCGTGTAATAGATAAAAATGGTAACAATATGAAATACAAGCATTTGATCCTGTCTTTAAGCCTGATAATGCTGGGGCCATTGGCTCATGCAGAAGAGATTGGTTCGGTCGACACCGTATTTAAAATGATCGGCCCGGATCACAAAATTGTTGTGGAAGCCTTTGACGATCCCGATGTGAAAAATGTCACCTGTTATGTGAGCCGGGCGAAAACCGGTGGTATTAAAGGGGGATTGGGCCTGGCAGAAGATACCTCCGATGCGGCCATTTCTTGTCAGCAAGTCGGGCCGATTGAACTGTCGGATCGTATTAAAAACGGCAAAGCTCAGGGCGAGGTAGTATTCAAAAAACGCACGTCCCTGGTCTTTAAGTCGTTACAGGTCGTGCGCTTTTATGACGCCAAACGCAACGCGCTCGCTTATCTGGCTTACTCCGACAAAGTTGTAGAAGGTTCGCCGAAAAACGCGATTAGCGCGGTTCCTGTCATGCCGTGGCGGCAATAACAGAGGCGATTTATGCAACGGGAAACGGTCTGGTTAGTGGAAGATGAGCAAGGGATAGCCGACACGCTGGTCTACATGTTGCAGCAGGAAGGTTTTGCCGTCGAGGTCTTTGAGCGAGGTTTGCCGGTGCTGGATAAAGCTCGCCAGCAGGTTCCCGACGTCATGATTCTTGACGTTGGTTTGCCTGATATCAGTGGCTTTGAATTGTGCCGCCAGTTACTGGCGCTCCATCCGGCGTTACCTGTACTGTTCCTGACGGCCCGAAGTGAAGAGGTCGATCGCCTGCTTGGGCTGGAAATTGGCGCTGACGACTATGTGGCTAAACCGTTTTCACCCCGCGAAGTGTGCGCCAGGGTGCGCACCTTACTGCGTCGGGTGAAGAAGTTCTCGTCGCCGTCTCCCGTCATCCGTATTGGTCATTTTGAATTGAATGAACCCGCGGCGCAGATCAGCTGGTTTGACACGCCATTAACGCTGACGCGGTATGAGTTTTTATTGCTGAAGACGTTACTCAAGTCGCCAGGCCGCGTCTGGTCCCGCCAGCAACTGATGGATAGCGTGTGGGAAGATGCGCAGGACACCTATGATCGCACCGTTGATACCCACATTAAAACGTTGCGTGCCAAGCTGCGCGCCATCAACCCCGATCTTTCACCGATTAATACTCATCGCGGCATGGGATATAGCCTGAGGGGCCTGTAATGCGTATCGGCATGCGGTTGCTGCTGGGCTATTTTTTACTGGTGGCGGTGGCGGCCTGGTTCGTACTGGCTATTTTTGTCAAAGAAGTTAAACCGGGCGTGCGAAGAGCAACGGAGGGGACGTTAATCGATACCGCAACGTTGCTGGCGGAGCTGGCGCGTCCCGATTTGCTCTCTGGGGACCCAACGCATGGGCAACTGGCGCAGGCGTTTAATCAGCTACAACATCGCCCGTTTCGCGCCAATATCGGTGGCATTAACAAAGTGCGCAATGAATATCATGTCTATATGACCGATTCGCAGGGTAAAGTATTGTTCGATTCGGCAAATAAAGCCGTTGGGCAGGATTATTCGCGCTGGAATGACGTCTGGCTAACGTTGCGTGGTCAGTATGGTGCGCGCAGCACGTTGCAAAATCCTGCCGATCCCGAAAGTTCGGTGATGTATGTTGCCGCGCCGATTATGGACGGCTCGCGGCTTATTGGCGTTTTGAGCGTAGGCAAACCGAACGCGGCGATGGCTCCGGTCATTAAGCGTAGCGAGCGGCGAATTTTATGGGCCAGCGCCATTTTGCTGGGGATTGCACTGGTGATTGGCGCAGGCATGGTTTGGTGGATCAACCGCTCCATTGCCCGGCTCACTCGCTATGCCGATTCCGTCACTGACAATAAGCCCGTTCCTCTTCCTGAACTCGGCAGTAGCGAGTTGCGTAAGCTTGCGCAGGCGCTGGAAAGTATGCGCGTGAAGCTGGAAGGGAAAAACTATATTGAGCAGTATGTTTATGCGTTAACCCATGAGCTAAAAAGCCCACTGGCGGCGATTCGTGGCGCGGCGGAAATTTTACGCGAAGGTCCGCCACCGGAAGTGGTGGCTCGTTTTACCGACAACATTCTGACGCAAAATGCGCGAATGCAGGCACTGGTGGAAACGTTACTACGCCAGGCAAGACTGGAGAATCGTCAGGAAGTCGTTTTGACTGCTGTTGATGTGGCGGCATTATTCCGCCGCGTCAGCGAAGCGCGCACCGTGCAGTTGGCAGAAAAAAACATCACTCTACATGTTACGCCCACCGAGGTTAATGTTGCTGCTGAACCGGCGTTACTGGATCAGGCGCTGGGGAATTTACTGGATAACGCCATCGATTTTACCCCCGAGAGCGGTCGTATAACGCTAAGCGCCGAAGTGGATCAGGAACACGTCACGCTTAAGGTGCTGGATACCGGTAGTGGTATTCCTGACTACGCGCTGTCACGTATTTTTGAACGCTTTTACTCTTTGCCGCGTGCAAATGGGCAAAAAAGCAGCGGTCTGGGGTTGGCGTTCGTCAGTGAGGTCGCCCGTTTGTTTAACGGCGAAGTCACGCTGCGCAACGTGCAGGAAGGTGGCGTGCTGGCCTCGCTTCGACTTCACCGTCACTTCACATAGCTTCAAATTCTTCCCACATAGCCTTCGTATCCTGCTGCCATTGCAAAGGAGAAGACTATGTTGAAATCCCCCCTGTTCTGGAAAATGACCACCCTGTTTGGTGCAGTATTGCTGTTGTTGATTCCGATAATGCTGATTCGGCAGGTGATTGTCGAACGTGCCGATTACCGTAGCGATGTGGAAGATGCGATTCGCCAAAGTACCAGCGGGCCGCAAAAACTCGTTGGGCCGCTTATCGCTATTCCTGTGACCGAGCTTTATACGGTGCAGGAAGAGGATAAAACCGTGGAGCGGAAACGAAGTTTTATCCATTTTTGGTTACCTGAGTCATTGATGGTTGATGGCAATCAGAACGTGGAAGAACGCAAGATAGGGATTTATACCGGTCAGGTCTGGCACAGTGATTTAACGCTAAAAGCCGATTTCGATGTTTCGCGTCTTAGCGAGCTCAATGCGCCAAATATCATCTTAGGCAAGCCCTTTATTGTGATTAGCGTCGGGGATGCGCGTGGTATTGGTGTGGTGAAAGCGCCTGAAGTTAACGGAACGGCACTGACCATTGAACCCGGTACCGGGTTAGAGCAAGGCGGGCAGGGCGTGCATATCCCTTTACCCGAAGGGGACTGGCGGAAGCAGAACCTGAAGCTGAATATGGCCCTGAATTTAAGCGGTACCGGCGATCTTTCTGTGGTGCCTGCCGGGCGTAATAGCGAAATGACCTTAACCAGCAACTGGCCGCATCCCAGTTTTTTAGGTGATTTTTTGCCAGCCAAACGGGAAGTTAGCGAGTCAGGTTTTCAGGCGCAATGGCAAAGCAGCTGGTTTGCTAATAATCTCGGTGAGCGTTTTGCTTCAGGCAATGATACCGGCTGGGAAAACTTCCCCGCGTTTAGCGTCGCAGTGACGACGCCAGCCGATCAATACCAATTAACGGACCGGGCGACTAAGTACGCCATTCTGCTGATTGCACTGACTTTTATGGCGTTCTTTGTTTTTGAAACGCTCACCGCGCAACGTTTACACCCAATGCAATATTTGCTGGTGGGGCTTTCATTGGTAATGTTTTATTTGCTCTTGCTGGCGCTTTCTGAACATATCGGTTTTACCGTGGCATGGATAATCGCCAGTCTGATTGGGGCGTTAATGAACGGTATTTATTTGCAGGCGGTATTGAAAGGCTGGCGCAACAGCATGTTGTTTACCCTCGCGCTGTTGTTGCTGGATGGTGTGATGTGGGGACTGCTCAACTCTGCCGATAGCGCGCTGTTGTTGGGAACCAGTGTGCTGGTGGTGGCGCTGGCCGGCATGATGTTTGTGACTCGTAATATCGACTGGTATGCGTTTTCACTGCCGAAAATGAAAGCCAGTAAAGAAGTTACAATGGACGATCAATTACGTATCTGGAAATAAGGTTGAAAAATAAAAACGGCGCTAAAAAGCGCCGTTTTTTTTGACGGTGGTAAAGCCGATTAATCTTCCAGATCACCACAGAAGCGATAACCTTCACCGTGGATGGTGGCGATGATTTCCGGCGTATCCGGCGTAGATTCGAAATGTTTACGAATACGGCGGATCGTCACGTCTACAGTACGGTCGTGTGGTTTCAGCTCACGGCCGGTCATTTTCTTCAGCAGTTCAGCACGAGACTGAATTTTGCCTGGGTTTTCACAGAAGTGAAGCATGGCGCGGAACTCGCTGCGCGGCAGCTTGTACTGCTCGCCATCAGGGCCGATCAACGAACGGCTGTTGATGTCCAGTTCCCAACCATTGAACTTGTAGCTTTCAACGCTACGACGTTCTTCGCTGACAGTACCCAGATTCATGGTACGGGACAGCAGGTTGCGTGCACGAATCGTCAGTTCACGCGGGTTGAACGGTTTGGTGATGTAGTCATCTGCACCGATTTCGAGGCCGAGAATTTTATCGACTTCGTTGTCACGGCCAGTCAGGAACATCAACGCAACATTCGCCTGCTCGCGCAGTTCACGCGCTAACAGAAGACCGTTCTTACCCGGCAGATTGATATCCATGATCACCAGGTTGATGTCATATTCAGAGAGGATCTGATGCATTTCCGCGCCATCTGTCGCTTCGAAAACATCATAGCCTTCCGCTTCGAAAATACTTTTCAACGTGTTGCGTGTTACCAACTCGTCTTCAACGATAAGAATGTGCGGGGTCTGCATGTTTGCTACCTAAATTGCCAACTAAATCGAAACAGGAAGTACAAAAGTCCCTGACCTGCCTGATGCATGCTGCAAATTAACATGATCGGCGTAACATGACTAAAGTACGTAATTGCGTTCTTGATGCACTTTCCATCAACGTCAACAACATCATTAGCTTGGTCGTGGGTACTTTCCCTCAGGACCCGACAGTGTCAAAAACGGCTGTCATCCTAACCATTTTAACAGCAACATAACAGGCTAAGAGGGGCCGGACACCCAATAAAACTACGCTTCGTTGACATATATCAAGTTCAATTGTAGCACGTTAACAGTTTGATGAAATCATCGTATCTAAATGCTAGCTTTCGTCACATTATTTTAATAATCCAACTAGTTGCATCATACAACTAATAAACGTGGTGAATCCAATTGTCGAGATTTATTTTTTATAAAATTATCCTAAGTAAACAGAAGGATATGTAGCATTTTTTAACAATTAAACCGTTAGTACAGTCAGGAAATAGTTTAGCCTTTTTTAAGCTAAGTAAAGGGCTTTTTCTGCGACTTACGTTAAGAATTTGTAAATTCGCACCGCGTAATAAGTTGACAGTGATCACCCTGTTCGCGGTCATTTGGTCAAGAAGAGTGGCAATATGCGTATAACGATTATTCTGGTCGCACCCGCCAGAGCAGAAAATATTGGGGCAGCGGCGCGGGCAATGAAAACGATGGGGTTTAGCGAACTGCGGATTGTCGATAGTCAGGCACATCTGGAGCCAGCCACTCGCTGGGTCGCACATGGATCTGGTGATATTATTGATAATATTAAAGTTTTCCCGACACTGGTTGAATCGTTACACGATGTCGATTTCACTGTCGCCACCACTGCGCGCAGTCGGGCGAAATATCATTACTACGCCACGCCAGTAGAACTGGTGCCGCTGTTAGAGGAAAAATCTTCATGGATGAGCCATGCCGCGCTGGTGTTTGGTCGCGAAGATTCCGGGCTGACTAACGAAGAGTTAGCGTTGGCTGACGTTCTTACTGGTGTGCCGATGGTGGCGGATTATCCTTCGCTCAATCTGGGGCAGGCGGTGATGGTCTATTGCTATCAATTAGCAACATTAATACAACAACCGGCGAAAAGTGACACAACGGCAGACCAACATCAACTGCAAGCTTTACGCGAACGAGTCATGGCATTGCTGACGACTCTGGCAGTGGCAGATGACATAAAACTGGTCGACTGGTTACAACAACGCCTGGGGCTTTTAGAGCAACGAGACACGGCAATGTTGCACCGTTTGCTGCATGATATTGAAAAAAATATCACCAAATAAAAAACGCCTTAGTAAGTATTTTTCAGCTTTTCATTCTGACTGCAACGGGCAATATGTCTCTGTGTGGATTAAAAAAAGAGTGTCTGATAGCAGCTTCTGAACTGGTTACCTGCCGTGAGTAAATTAAAATTTTATTGACTTAGGTCACTAAATACTTTAACCAATATAGGCATAGCGCACAGACAGATAAAAATTACAGAGTACACAACATCCATGAAACGCATTAGCACCACCATTACCACCACCATCACCATTACCACAGGTAACGGTGCGGGCTGACGCGTACAGGAAACACAGAAAAAAGCCCGCACCTGACAGTGCGGGCTTTTTTTTCGACCAAAGGTAACGAGGTAACAACCATGCGAGTGTTGAAGTTCGGCGGTACATCAGTGGCAAATGCAGAACGTTTTCTGCGTGTTGCCGATATTCTGGAAAGCAATGCCAGGCAGGGGCAGGTGGCCACCGTCCTCTCTGCCCCCGCCAAAATCACCAACCACCTGGTGGCGATGATTGAAAAAACCATTAGCGGCCAGGATGCTTTACCCAATATCAGCGATGCCGAACGTATTTTTGCCGAACTTTTGACGGGACTCGCCGCCGCCCAGCCGGGGTTCCCGCTGGCGCAATTGAAAACTTTCGTCGATCAGGAATTTGCCCAAATAAAACATGTCCTGCATGGCATTAGTTTGTTGGGGCAGTGCCCGGATAGCATCAACGCTGCGCTGATTTGCCGTGGCGAGAAAATGTCGATCGCCATTATGGCCGGCGTGTTAGAAGCGCGTGGTCACAACGTTACCGTTATCGATCCGGTCGAAAAACTGCTGGCAGTGGGGCATTACCTCGAATCTACCGTCGATATTGCTGAGTCCACCCGCCGTATTGCGGCAAGCCGCATTCCGGCTGATCACATGGTGTTGATGGCAGGTTTCACCGCCGGTAATGAAAAAGGCGAACTGGTGGTACTTGGACGCAACGGTTCCGACTACTCCGCGGCGGTGCTGGCTGCCTGTTTACGCGCCGATTGTTGCGAGATTTGGACGGACGTTGACGGGGTCTATACCTGCGACCCGCGTCAGGTGCCCGATGCGAGGTTGTTGAAGTCGATGTCCTACCAGGAAGCGATGGAGCTTTCCTACTTCGGCGCTAAAGTTCTTCACCCCCGCACCATTACCCCCATCGCCCAGTTCCAGATCCCTTGCCTGATTAAAAATACCGGAAATCCTCAAGCACCAGGTACGCTCATTGGTGCCAGTCGTGATGAAGACGAATTACCGGTCAAGGGCATTTCCAATCTGAATAACATGGCAATGTTCAGCGTTTCCGGCCCGGGGATGAAAGGAATGGTCGGCATGGCGGCGCGCGTCTTTGCCGCGATGTCACGCGCCCGTATTTCCGTGGTGCTGATTACGCAATCATCTTCCGAATACAGTATCAGTTTCTGCGTTCCGCAAAGCGACTGTGTGCGGGCTGAACGGGCAATGCAGGAAGAGTTCTACCTGGAACTGAAAGAAGGCTTACTGGAGCCGCTGGCGGTGACGGAACGGCTGGCCATTATCTCGGTGGTAGGTGATGGTATGCGCACCTTGCGTGGGATCTCGGCGAAATTCTTTGCCGCGCTGGCCCGCGCCAATATCAACATTGTCGCCATTGCTCAGGGATCTTCTGAACGCTCAATCTCTGTCGTGGTAAATAACGATGATGCGACCACTGGCGTGCGCGTTACTCATCAGATGCTGTTCAATACCGATCAGGTTATCGAAGTGTTTGTGATTGGCGTCGGTGGCGTTGGCGGTGCGCTGCTGGAGCAACTGAAGCGTCAACAAAGCTGGCTGAAGAATAAACATATCGACTTACGTGTCTGCGGTGTTGCCAACTCGAAGGCACTGCTCACCAATGTGCATGGCCTAAATCTGGAAAACTGGCAGGAAGAACTGGCGCAAGCCAAAGAGCCGTTTAATCTCGGGCGCTTAATTCGCCTCGTGAAAGAATATCATCTGCTGAACCCGGTCATTGTTGACTGCACCTCCAGCCAGGCAGTGGCGGATCAATATGCCGACTTCTTGCGCGAAGGTTTCCACGTTGTCACGCCGAACAAAAAGGCCAACACCTCGTCGATGGATTACTACCATCTGTTGCGTCATGCGGCGGAAAAATCGCGGCGTAAATTCCTCTATGACACCAACGTTGGGGCTGGATTACCGGTTATTGAGAACCTGCAAAATCTGCTCAATGCTGGTGATGAATTGATGAAGTTCTCCGGCATTCTTTCAGGTTCGCTTTCTTATATCTTCGGCAAGTTAGACGAAGGCATGAGTTTCTCCGAGGCGACTACTCTGGCGCGGGAAATGGGTTATACCGAACCGGATCCGCGAGATGATCTTTCTGGTATGGATGTAGCGCGTAAGCTATTGATTCTCGCTCGTGAAACGGGACGTGAACTGGAGCTGGCGGATATTGAAATTGAACCTGTGCTGCCCGCAGAGTTTAACGCTGAGGGTGATGTTGCCGCTTTTATGGCGAATCTGTCACAGCTCGACGATCTCTTTGCCGCGCGCGTGGCGAAGGCCCGTGATGAAGGAAAAGTTTTGCGCTATGTTGGCAATATTGATGAAGATGGTGCCTGCCGCGTGAAGATTGCCGAAGTGGATGGTAATGATCCGCTGTTCAAAGTGAAAAATGGCGAAAACGCCCTGGCCTTTTATAGCCACTATTATCAGCCGCTGCCGTTGGTGCTGCGCGGATATGGTGCGGGCAATGACGTTACAGCTGCCGGTGTCTTTGCCGATCTGCTACGTACCCTCTCATGGAAGTTAGGAGTCTGACATGGTTAAAGTTTATGCCCCGGCTTCCAGTGCCAATATGAGCGTCGGGTTTGATGTGCTCGGGGCGGCGGTGACACCTGTTGATGGTGCATTGCTCGGAGATGTAGTCACGGTTGAGGCGGCAGAGACATTCAGTCTCAACAACCTCGGACGCTTTGCCGATAAGCTGCCGTCAGAACCACGGGAAAATATCGTTTATCAGTGCTGGGAGCGTTTTTGCCAGGAGCTTGGCAAGCAAATTCCAGTGGCGATGACTCTGGAAAAGAATATGCCAATCGGTTCGGGCTTAGGCTCCAGCGCCTGTTCGGTGGTCGCGGCGCTGATGGCGATGAATGAACACTGTGGCAAGCCGCTTAATGACACTCGTTTGCTGGCTTTGATGGGCGAGCTGGAAGGACGAATCTCCGGCAGCATTCATTACGACAACGTGGCACCGTGTTTTCTTGGTGGTATGCAGTTGATGATCGAAGAAAACGACATCATCAGCCAGCAAGTGCCAGGGTTTGATGAGTGGCTGTGGGTGCTGGCGTATCCGGGGATTAAAGTCTCGACGGCAGAAGCCAGGGCTATTTTACCGGCGCAGTATCGCCGCCAGGATTGCATTGCGCACGGGCGACATCTGGCTGGCTTCATTCACGCCTGCTATTCCCGTCAGCCTGAGCTTGCCGCGAAGCTGATGAAAGATGTTATCGCTGAACCCTACCGTGAACGGTTACTGCCTGGCTTCCGGCAGGCGCGGCAGGCGGTCGCGGAAATCGGCGCGGTAGCGAGCGGTATCTCCGGCTCCGGCCCGACCTTGTTCGCTCTATGTGACAAGCCGGATACCGCCCAGCGCGTTGCCGACTGGTTGGGTAAGAACTACCTGCAAAATCAGGAAGGTTTTGTTCATATTTGCCGGCTGGATACGGCGGGCGCACGAGTACTGGAAAACTAAATGAAACTCTACAATCTGAAAGATCACAACGAGCAGGTCAGCTTTGCGCAAGCCGTAACCCAGGGGTTGGGCAAAAATCAGGGGCTGTTTTTTCCGCACGACCTGCCGGAATTCAGCCTGACTGAAATTGATGAGATGCTGAAGCTGGATTTTGTCACCCGCAGTGCGAAGATCCTCTCGGCGTTTATTGGTGATGAAATCCCGCAGGAAATCCTGGAAGAGCGCGTGCGCGCGGCGTTTGCCTTCCCGGCTCCGGTCGCCAATGTTGAAAGCGATGTCGGTTGTCTGGAATTGTTCCACGGGCCAACGCTGGCATTTAAAGATTTCGGCGGTCGCTTTATGGCACAAATGCTGACCCATATTGCGGGCGATAAGCCAGTGACCATTCTGACCGCGACCTCCGGTGATACCGGAGCGGCAGTGGCTCATGCTTTCTACGGTTTACCGAATGTGAAAGTGGTTATCCTCTATCCACGAGGCAAAATCAGTCCACTGCAAGAAAAACTGTTCTGTACGTTGGGCGGCAATATCGAAACTGTTGCCATCGACGGCGATTTCGATGCCTGTCAGGCGCTGGTGAAGCAGGCGTTTGATGATGAAGAACTGAAAGTGGCGCTGGGGTTAAACTCAGCTAACTCGATTAACATCAGCCGTTTGCTGGCGCAGATTTGCTACTACTTTGAAGCTGTTGCGCAGCTGCCGCAGGAAGCGCGCAACCAGCTGGTTGTCTCGGTGCCAAGCGGAAACTTCGGCGATTTGACGGCGGGTCTGCTGGCGAAGTCACTCGGTCTGCCGGTGAAACGTTTTATTGCTGCGACCAACGTGAACGATACCGTGCCACGTTTCCTGCACGACGGTCAGTGGTCACCCAAAGCGACTCAGGCGACGTTATCCAACGCGATGGACGTGAGTCAGCCGAACAACTGGCCGCGTGTGGAAGAGTTGTTCCGCCGCAAAATCTGGCAACTGAAAGAGCTGGGTTATGCAGCCGTGGATGATGAAACCACGCAACAGACAATGCGTGAGTTAAAAGAACTGGGCTACACCTCGGAGCCGCACGCTGCCGTAGCGTATCGTGCGCTGCGTGACCAGTTGAATCCAGGCGAATATGGCTTGTTCCTCGGCACCGCGCATCCGGCGAAATTTAAAGAGAGCGTGGAAGCGATTCTCGGTGAAACGTTGGATCTGCCAAAAGAGCTGGCAGAACGTGCTGATTTACCCTTGCTTTCACATAATCTGCCCGCCGATTTTGCTGCGTTGCGTAAATTGATGATGAATCATCAGTAAAATCTATTCATTATCTCAATCAGGCCGGGTTTGCTTTTATGCAGCCCGGCTTTTTTATGAAGAAATTATGGAGAAAAACGACAGGGAAAAAGGAGAAATTCTCAATAAATGCGGTAACTTAGAGATTAGGATTGCGGAGAATAACAACCGTCGTTCTCATCGCGTAATCTCCGGATATCGACCCATAACGGGCAATGATAAAAGGAGTAACCTGTGAAAAAGATGCAATCTATCGTACTCGCACTTTCCCTGGTTCTGGTCGCTCCCATGGCAGCACAGGCTGCGGAAATTACGTTAGTCCCGTCAGTAAAATTACAGATAGGCGATCGTGATAATCGTGGCTATTACTGGGATGGAGGTCACTGGCGCGACCACGGCTGGTGGAAACAACATTATGAATGGCGAGGCAATCGCTGGCACCCACACGGACCGCCGCCACCGCCGCGCCACCATAAGAAAGCTCCTCATGATCATCACGGCGGTCATGGTCCAGGCAAACATCACCGCTAAATGACAAATGCCGGGTAACAATCCGGCATTCAGCGCCTGATGCGACGCTGGCGCGTCTTATCAGGCCTACGTGAATTCTGCAATATATTGAATCTGCATGCTTTTGTAGGCCGGATAAGGCGTTCACGCCGCATCCGGCATTGACTACAAACTTAACGCTGCTCGTAGCGTTTAAACACCAGTTCGCCATTGCTGGAGGAATCTTCATCAAAGAAGTAACCTTCGCTATTAAAACCAGTCAGTTGCTCTGGTTTGGTCAGCCGATTTTCAATAATAAAACGACTCATCAGACCGCGTGCTTTCTTAGCGTAGAAGCTGATGATCTTAAATTTGCCGTTCTTCTCATCGAGGAACACCGGCTTGATAATCTCGGCATTCAATTTCTTCGGCTTCACCGATTTAAAATACTCATCTGACGCCAGATTAATCACCACATTATCGCCTTGTGCTGCGAGCGCCTCGTTCAGCTTGTTGGTGATGATATCTCCCCAGAATTGATACAGATCTTTCCCTCGGGCATTCTCAAGACGGATCCCCATTTCCAGACGATAAGGCTGCATTAAATCGAGCGGGCGGAGTACGCCATACAAGCCGGAAAGCATTCGCAAATGCTGTTGGGCAAAATCGAAATCGTCTTCGCTGAAGGTTTCGGCCTGCAAGCCGGTGTAGACATCACCTTTAAACGCCAGAATCGCCTGGCGGGCATTCTCCGGCGTGAAATCTGGCTGCCAGTCATGAAAGCGAGCGGCGTTGATACCCGCCAGTTTGTCGCTGATGCGCATCAGCGTGCTAATCTGCGGAGGCGTCATTTTCCGCGCTTCATGGATCAACTGCTGGGAATTGTCTAACAGCTCCGGCAGCGTATAGCGCGTGGTGGTCAACGGGCTTTGGTAATCAAGCGTTTTCGCAGGTGAAATAAGAATCAGCATATCCAGTCCTTGCAGGAAATTTATGCCGACTTTAGCAAAAAAAGAGAATGAGTTGATCGATAGTTGTGATTACTCCTGCGAAACATCATCCCACGCGTCTGGAGAAAGCTGGCGACCGATATCCGGATAACGCAACGGATCAAACACCGGGCGCACGCCGAGTTTACGCTGGCGTAGATAATCACTGGCAATGGTATGAACCACAGGCGAGAGCAGTAAAATGGCGGTCAAATTGGTAATAGCCATGCAGGCCATTATGATATCTGCCAGTTGCCACATCAGCGGAAGACTTAGCAAGGTGCCGCCGATGACCGTTGCGAAGGTGCAGATCCGCAAACACCAGATCGCTTTAGGGTTGTTCAGGCGTAAAAAGAAGAGATTGTTTTCGGCATAAATGTAGTTGGCAACGATGGAGCTGAAGGCAAACAGAATAACCACGAGGGTAACAAACTCAGCACCCCAGGTACCCATTAGCACCCGCATCGCCTTCTGGATAAGCTGAATACCTTCCAGCGGCATGTAGGTTGTGCCGTTACCCGCCAGTAATATCAGCATGGCGCTTGCCGTACAGATGACCAGGGTGTCGATAAAAATGCCAATCATCTGGACAATCCCTTGCGCTGCCGGATGCGGAGGCCAGGACGCAGCTGCCGCTGCCGCGTTTGGCGTCGAACCCATTCCCGCCTCATTGGAAAACATACTGCGCTGAAAACCGTTAGTAATCGCCTGGCTTAAGGTATATCCCGCCGCGCCGCCTGCCGCTTCCTGCCAGCCAAAAGCACTCTCAAAAATAGACCAAATGACGTGGGGAAGTTGCCCGATATTTATTACGCAAATCACCAGGCTGGTCAGTACCCAGATTATCGCCATCAACGGGACAAACCCCTGCATGAAGCGGGCGACGCCATGAAGACCGCGAGTGATTGCCAGCAGAGCAAAGACAGCGAGAATAATGCCTGTCACCAGCGGGGGAAAATCAAAAGAAAAACTCAGGGCTCGGGCAACGGCGTTCGCCTGAACTCCGCTGAAAATTATGCCGTAGGCGATGAGCAAAAAGACGGCGAACAGAACGCCCATCCAGCGCATCCCCAGCCCGCGCGCCATATACCATGCCGGTCCGCCACGAAACTGCCCATTGACGTCACGTTCTTTATAAAGTTGTGCAAGGGAACATTCGGCAAACGAGGTCGCCATGCCGATAAACGCGGCAACCCACATCCAAAAGACGGCTCCAGGTCCACCGGCGGTAATTGCCAGCGCAACGCCGGCCAGGTTGCCGCTACCTACGCGCGCCGCAAGACTGGTACACAATGACTGAAATGAGGTTAAACCGCCTGGCTGTGGATGAATGCTATTTTTAAGACTTTTGCCAAACTGGCGGATGTAGCGAAACTGCACAAATCCGGTGCGAAAAGTGAACCAACAACCTGCGCCGAAGAGCAGGTAAATCATTACCGATCCCCAAAGGACGCTGTTAATAAAGGAGAAAAAATCTGGCATGCATATCCCTCTTATTGCCGGTCGCGATGACTTTCCTGTGTAAACGTTACCAATTGTTTAAGAAGTATATACGCTACGAGGTACTTGATAACTTCTGCGTAGCATACATGAGGTTTTGTATAAAAATGGCGGGCGATATCAACGCAGTGTCAGAAATCCGAAACAGTCTCGCCTGGCGATAACCGTCTTGTCGGCGGTTGCGCTGACGTTGCGTCGTGATATCATCAGGGCAGACCGGTTACATCCCCCTAACAAGCTGTTTAAAGAGAAATACTATCATGACGGACAAATTGACCTCCCTTCGTCAGTACACCACCGTAGTGGCCGACACTGGGGACATCGCGGCAATGAAGCTGTATCAACCGCAGGATGCCACAACCAACCCTTCTCTCATTCTTAACGCAGCGCAGATTCCGGAATACCGTAAGTTGATTGATGATGCTGTCGCCTGGGCGAAACAGCAGAGCAACGATCGCGCGCAGCAGATCGTGGACGCGACCGACAAACTGGCAGTAAATATTGGTCTGGAAATCCTGAAACTGGTTCCGGGCCGTATCTCAACTGAAGTTGATGCGCGTCTTTCCTATGACACCGAAGCGTCAATTGCGAAAGCAAAACGCCTGATCAAACTCTACAACGATGCTGGTATTAGCAACGATCGTATTCTGATCAAACTGGCTTCTACCTGGCAGGGTATTCGTGCTGCAGAACAGCTGGAAAAAGAAGGTATCAACTGTAACCTGACCCTGCTGTTCTCCTTCGCTCAGGCTCGTGCTTGTGCGGAAGCGGGCGTGTTCCTGATCTCGCCGTTTGTTGGCCGTATTCTTGACTGGTACAAAGCGAATACCGATAAGAAAGAGTACGCTCCGGCAGAAGATCCGGGCGTGGTTTCTGTATCTGAAATCTACCAGTACTACAAAGAGCACGGTTATGAAACCGTGGTTATGGGCGCAAGCTTCCGTAACATCGGCGAAATTCTGGAACTGGCAGGCTGCGACCGTCTGACCATCGCACCGGCACTGCTGAAAGAGCTGGCTGAGAGCGAAGGGGCTATTGAACGTAAACTGTCTTACACCGGCGAAGTGAAAGCGCGTCCGGCGCGTATCACTGAGTCCGAGTTCCTGTGGCAGCACAACCAGGATCCAATGGCAGTAGATAAACTGGCGGAAGGTATCCGTAAGTTTGCTGTTGACCAGGAAAAACTGGAAAAAATGATCGGCGATCTGCTGTAATCATTCTTAGCGTGACCGGGAAGTCGGTCACGCTACCTCTTCTGAAGCCTGTCTGTCACTCCCTTCGCAGTGTATCATTCTGTTTAACGAGACTGTTTAAACGGAAAAATCTTGATGAATACTTTACGTATTGGCTTAGTTTCCATCTCTGATCGCGCATCCAGCGGCGTTTATCAGGATAAAGGTATCCCTGCACTGGAAGAATGGCTGACATCGGCGCTAACCACGCCGTTTGAACTGGAAACCCGCTTAATTCCCGATGAGCAGGCGATCATCGAGCAAACGTTGTGTGAGCTGGTGGATGAAATGAGTTGCCATCTGGTGCTCACCACGGGCGGAACTGGCCCGGCGCGTCGTGACGTAACGCCCGATGCGACGCTGGCAGTAGCGGACCGCGAGATGCCTGGCTTTGGTGAACAGATGCGCCAGATCAGCCTGCATTTTGTACCAACTGCGATCCTTTCGCGTCAGGTGGGCGTGATTCGCAAACAGGCGCTGATCCTTAACTTACCCGGCCAGCCGAAGTCTATTAAAGAGACGCTGGAAGGTGTGAAGGACGCTGAGGGTAACGTTGTGGTACACGGTATTTTTGCCAGCGTACCGTACTGCATTCAGTTGCTGGAAGGGCCATACGTTGAAACGGCACCAGAAGTGGTTGCTGCATTCAGACCGAAGAGTGCAAGACGCGACGTTAGCGAATAAAAAAATCCCCCCGAGCGGGGGGATCTCAAAACAATTAGTGGGATTCACCAATCGGCAGAACGGTGCGACCAAACTGCTCGTTCAGTACTTCACCCATCGCCAGATAGATTGCGCTGGCACCGCAGATCAGACCAATCCAGCCGGCAAAGTGGATGATTGCGGCGTTACCGGCAATGTTACCGATCGCCAGCAGGGCAAACAGCACGGTCAGGCTAAAGAAAACGAATTGCAGAACGCGTGCGCCTTTCAGCGTGCCGAAGAACATAAACAGCGTAAATACGCCCCACAGACCCAGGTAGACACCAAGGAACTGTGCATTTGGCGCATCGGTCAGACCCAGTTTCGGCATCAGCAGAATCGCAACCAGCGTCAGCCAGAAAGAACCGTAAGAGGTGAATGCGGTTAAACCGAAAGTGTTGCCTTTTTTGTACTCCAGCAGACCAGCAAAAATTTGCGCGATGCCGCCGTAGAAAATGCCCATGGCAAGAATAATACCGTCCAGAGCGAAATAACCCACGTTGTGCAGGTTAAGCAGAATGGTGGTCATGCCGAAGCCCATCAGGCCCAGCGGTGCCGGATTAGCCAACTTAGTGTTGCCCATAATTCCTCAAAAATCATCATCGAATGAATGGTGAAATAATTTCCCTGAATAACTGTAGTGTTTTCAGGGCGCGGCATAATAATCAGCCAGTGGGGCAGTGTCTACGATCTTTTGAGGGGAAAATGAAAATTTTCCCCGGTTTACGGTATCAGACCTGAGTGGCGCTAACCATCCGGCGCAGGCAGGCGATTTGCAGTACGGCTGGAATCGTCACGCGATAGGCGCTGCCGCTGACCGCTTTAACCCCATTTAGTGCCGCACCTACAGGGCCTCCCAGCCCCGCGCCGCGCAGCAAACCATGCCCAAGTACGCTCATTGCTGCGTGGGTGCGTAAAATGCGGGTCAGTTGGCTGGAAAGCAAATGCGACACGCCTTTTGCCAATAATTTGTCTTTCATCAGCAGCGGCAGCAGCTCTTCCAGCTCATTCACCCTCGCATCGACCGCGTGCAGAAACTCCTGTTTATGTTCCTCGTCCATATTCTTCCAGGTGTTACGCAGAAATTGTTCCAGTAACTGTTGCTCAATCTCAAACGTAGACATCTCTTTGTCGGCTTTCAGCTTCAATCGTTTTGAAACATCGAGCAAAATGGCCCGATACAATTTACCGTGTCCGCGCAGTTTGTTGGCGATACTATCGCCACCAAAATGCTGTAATTCTCCAGCAATCAGCTGCCAGTTGCGGCGATGTTGCTCGGGATGCCCTTCCATAGATTTAAACAGTTCGTTGCGCATCAGTACGCTGGAGAGGCGAGTTTTGCCTTTTTCATTATGGGTGAGCAATCGGGCGAAATTTGCCAACTGTTCCTCACTGCAATGCTGGAGAAAATCCAGATCTGAATCATTCAGGTAATTAACATTCATTTTTTGTGGCTTCTATATTCTGGCGTTAGTCGTCGCCGATAATTTTCAGCGTGGCCATATCCGATGAGTTCACCGTATGACCGGAAAAGGTGATTTTTGAGACGCAGCGTTTATTGTCGTTATCGCTGTTAATGTTGATCCAGTCAGTGGTTTGCCCTTCTTTTATTTCTGAAGGAATATTCAGGCTCTGACTGGCGCTACGGGCGGCTTTGAAATAAACCGATGCACCGCTTAACTGTAAATCGCCATGGTCGGCAGAGAGTTGTATGCGTTTAACAATTCGGCAAACAGGAAGTTTCAGCGCCAGATCGTTGGTTTCGTTACGTGGCATCGCAATGACGCCGAGGATTTTATGGTCGTTTGCCTGCGCCGTGCAGCACAGCATCAGACTAATCGCCAGGCTGGCGGAAATCGTAAAAACGGATTTCATAAGGATTCTCTTAGTGGGGAGAGGTAGGGGGATGGATACCCACTAGTTTACTGCTGATAAAGAGAAGATTCAGGTGCGTAATGTTTTCTTTTTATTACAATTTTTTGATGAATGTCTTGGCTGCGATTCATTCTTTATATGAATAAAATTGCTGTCAGTTTCACGTCTTGTCCTGCTATATCGCGAAATTTCTGCGCAAAAGCACAAAAAATTTTTGCATCTCCCCCTTGATGACGTGGGTTACGACCCCATTTAGTAGTCAACCGCAGTGAGTGAGTCTGCAAAAAAATGAAATTGGGCAGTTGAAACCAGACGTTTCGCCCCTATTACAGACTCACAACCACATGATGACCGAATATATAGTGGAGACGTTTAGATGGGTAAAATAATTGGTATCGACCTGGGTACTACCAACTCTTGTGTAGCGATTATGGATGGCACCACTCCTCGCGTGCTGGAGAACGCCGAAGGCGATCGCACCACGCCTTCTATTATTGCCTATACCCAGGATGGTGAAACTCTGGTTGGTCAGCCGGCTAAACGTCAGGCAGTGACGAACCCGCAAAACACCCTGTTTGCGATTAAACGCCTGATTGGCCGCCGCTTCCAGGACGAAGAAGTACAGCGTGATGTTTCCATCATGCCGTTCAAAATTATTGCTGCTGATAACGGCGACGCATGGGTCGAAGTTAAAGGCCAGAAAATGGCACCGCCGCAGATTTCTGCTGAAGTGCTGAAAAAAATGAAGAAAACCGCTGAAGATTACTTGGGTGAACCGGTAACTGAAGCTGTTATCACCGTACCGGCATACTTTAACGATGCTCAGCGTCAGGCAACCAAAGACGCAGGCCGTATCGCTGGTCTGGAAGTAAAACGTATCATCAACGAACCGACCGCAGCTGCGCTGGCTTACGGTCTGGACAAAGGTACTGGCAACCGTACTATCGCGGTTTATGACCTGGGTGGTGGTACTTTCGATATTTCTATTATCGAAATCGACGAAGTTGACGGCGAAAAAACCTTCGAAGTTCTGGCTACCAACGGTGATACCCACCTGGGTGGTGAAGACTTCGACAGCCGTCTGATCAACTACCTGGTTGAAGAATTCAAGAAAGATCAGGGCATTGACCTGCGCAACGATCCGCTGGCAATGCAGCGCCTGAAAGAAGCGGCAGAAAAAGCGAAAATCGAACTGTCTTCCGCTCAGCAGACCGACGTTAACCTGCCGTACATCACTGCAGATGCGACCGGTCCGAAACACATGAACATCAAAGTGACTCGTGCGAAACTGGAAAGCCTGGTTGAAGATCTGGTAAACCGTTCCATTGAGCCGCTGAAAGTTGCACTGCAGGACGCTGGCCTGTCCGTATCTGATATCGACGACGTTATCCTCGTTGGTGGTCAGACTCGTATGCCAATGGTTCAGAAGAAAGTTGCTGAGTTCTTTGGTAAAGAGCCGCGTAAAGACGTTAACCCGGACGAAGCTGTAGCAATCGGTGCTGCTGTTCAGGGTGGTGTTCTGACTGGTGACGTGAAAGACGTACTGCTGCTGGACGTTACCCCGCTGTCTCTGGGTATCGAAACCATGGGCGGTGTGATGACGACGCTGATCGCGAAAAACACCACTATCCCGACCAAGCACAGCCAGGTGTTCTCTACCGCTGAAGACAACCAGTCTGCGGTAACCATCCATGTGCTGCAGGGTGAACGTAAACGTGCGGCTGATAACAAATCTCTGGGTCAGTTCAACCTGGATGGTATCAACCCGGCACCGCGCGGCATGCCGCAGATCGAAGTTACCTTCGATATCGATGCTGACGGTATCCTGCACGTTTCCGCGAAAGATAAAAACAGCGGTAAAGAGCAGAAGATCACCATCAAGGCTTCTTCTGGTCTGAACGAAGATGAAATCCAGAAAATGGTACGCGACGCAGAAGCTAACGCCGAAGCTGACCGTAAGTTTGAAGAGCTGGTACAGACTCGCAACCAGGGCGACCATCTGCTGCACAGCACCCGTAAGCAGGTTGAAGAAGCAGGCGACAAACTGCCGGCTGACGACAAAACTGCTATCGAGTCTGCACTGACTGCACTGGAAACTGCTCTGAAAGGTGAAGACAAAGCCGCTATCGAAGCGAAAATGCAGGAGCTGGCACAGGTTTCCCAGAAACTGATGGAAATCGCCCAGCAGCAACATGCCCAGCAGCAGACTGCCGGTGCTGATGCTTCTGCAAACAACGCGAAAGATGACGATGTTGTCGACGCTGAATTTGAAGAAGTCAAAGACAAAAAATAATCGCCCTATAAACGGGTAATTATACTGACACGGGCGAAGGGGAATTTCCTCTCCGCCCGTGCATTCATCTAGGGGCAATTTAAAAAAGATGGCTAAGCAAGATTATTACGAGATTTTAGGCGTTTCCAAAACAGCGGAAGAGCGTGAAATCAAAAAGGCCTACAAACGCCTGGCCATGAAATACCACCCGGACCGTAACCAGGGTGACAAAGAGGCCGAGGCGAAATTTAAAGAGATCAAGGAAGCTTATGAAGTTCTGACCGACTCGCAAAAACGTGCGGCATACGATCAGTATGGTCATGCTGCGTTTGAGCAAGGCGGCATGGGCGGCGGCGGTTTTGGCGGCGGCGCAGACTTCAGCGATATTTTTGGTGACGTTTTCGGCGATATTTTTGGCGGCGGACGTGGTCGTCAACGTGCGGCGCGCGGTGCTGATTTACGCTATAACATGGAGCTCACCCTCGAAGAAGCTGTACGTGGCGTGACCAAAGAGATCCGCATTCCGACTCTGGAAGAGTGTGACGTTTGCCACGGTAGCGGTGCAAAACCAGGTACACAGCCGCAGACCTGTCCGACCTGTCATGGTTCTGGTCAGGTGCAGATGCGTCAGGGATTCTTCGCTGTACAGCAGACCTGTCCACACTGTCAGGGCCGCGGTACGCTGATCAAAGATCCGTGCAACAAATGTCATGGTCATGGTCGTGTTGAGCGCAGCAAAACGCTGTCCGTTAAAATCCCGGCAGGGGTGGACACTGGAGACCGCATCCGTCTTGCGGGCGAAGGTGAAGCGGGCGAGCATGGCGCACCGGCAGGCGATCTGTACGTTCAGGTTCAGGTTAAACAGCACCCGATTTTCGAGCGTGAAGGCAACAACCTCTATTGCGAAGTCCCGATCAACTTCGCTATGGCGGCGCTGGGTGGCGAAATCGAAGTACCGACCCTTGATGGTCGCGTCAAACTGAAAGTGCCTGGCGAAACCCAGACCGGTAAGCTTTTCCGTATGCGCGGTAAAGGCGTCAAGTCTGTCCGCGGTGGCGCACAGGGTGATTTGCTGTGCCGCGTTGTCGTCGAAACACCGGTAGGCCTGAACGAGAAGCAGAAACAGCTGCTGCAAGAGCTGCAAGAAAGCTTCGGTGGCCCAACCGGTGAGCACAACAGCCCGCGCTCAAAGAGCTTCTTTGATGGTGTGAAGAAGTTTTTTGACGACCTGACCCGCTAACCTCCCCAAAAGCCTGCCCGTGGGCAGGCTTGGGTAAAATTAGG